>MDTF01018071.1_pt1 | contig 10528 bp, 12 predicted proteins | sample 811191 | NCBI WGS metagenome assembly MDTF01 (sample SAMN05326649, study PRJNA326480) | marine metagenome | isolation source: seawater | place: Southern Ocean | collected 2011
GTTTTTCTTTATGATGTTAAAACAGTTTCAGCTGCTTTCATGGATATTTTTTCCTTAAGTAATGTGCTTGATAAAAACAATATTGCTCCACTAATAACTGTAGCTGGAACTATTTTTGCATATTTTTCTGTTACAATCGTTAATTATGGTGACTTTAGTAGATATGTAAAAAGTGAGAGTGATTTAAAGAAAGGTAACTTAAGTTTAATTTTGAATTTAATCATCTTTTCTTTTTTTGCTGTTTTAATTGTTATTGGTTCTGATATTTTTTTGAATAAAAATTTAGAAAATATGGAAAGAATTTTAACTAACCCTACAGATATTATTGGTAAAATTGGAAATATTGAAATTACTTTAATAGTATTAATTTTTATAGTATTTGCCTCTGCTTCGACAAATTTAGTTGCCAATTACATACCAACGCAAAATGCACTACTAAATTTTTTGCCAACCAAATTAAATATAAAAAGTGCAGCAATAGTAATTGGTATTTTTGGGTTTGTTATTGGTATTTTTTGGTTACCTTTATTAAGTCAAATAGGAATTTTAGCTTTTATTGATACTTTTGGTTCATTTTTTGGACCAATAGCTGGAGTTATGCTTGTTGATTATTATCTAACCAAAGAAAGCACCTTAGATAATAAGGATATTTTTTCATTAGAAAAAAATAGTTTATATTACTATTCAAATGGTTGGCATGTTAAGGCAATTTACTCTTTATTTTTGGGTTTTGTGTTTGCTGCTTCAACTATTTGGAATGAAAGTTTGATGAATTTTCAATCTTATTCTTGGATTATTGGAGCCTTAACTTCCTCTTTGATTTATTATCTTTTAACCAATAAATAGTTTTTTATGCACCAATTTGATTTAAAAAATAGAACAGCAATTATCACAGGTGGTGCCCAAGGTTTTGGACTGGATATAGCTAAGAGGTTTTTAAAATCAGGTTCTAAAGTTATTATCTGGGATATTGATGAAAGTGAATTAAAAAAAGCTATCAATGAAATTGATAACCCAAATCTTTCATACAATATTGTTGATGTATCTAATTTTGAAAATGTTAAAAAAACAGTAGATGAAATAGCAAAATCTTCAAACATTGATATTTTGATTAATAACGCTGGAATTACTGGTTCAACATCATCATTATGGGATTATGATGTAGAGGAGTGGAATCAAATTATTCAAGTTAATTTAATGGGCACGTTTAACTGCTGTAAGAGTGTGGTTCCCTATATGATTAAAAATGACTATGGCAGAATAGTTAACGTTGCTTCTGTTGCTGGGAAAGACGGTAATGCTAATGCCAGCGCTTATAGCTCAGCTAAAGCAGGAGCCATTGGATTAACCAAATCGTTAGGTAAAGAATTGGCTGATAAAAATATTGCTGTTAATGCAGTTACTCCAGCAGGTGCAAAAACAAGAATTTTAGACCAAATGTCAAAAGAACATGTTGCTAGAATGCTGTCAAAAGTTCCAAGAGGGAGATTTTTAGAAATAAATGAGTTTACTTCTTTGATTTGCTGGCTTTCATCAGAGGAAAATTCATTTTCTACGGCAGCAGTATTTGATATTAGTGGTGGTAGATCTACTTATTAAGACTAATTTTAAGATCTTCTCTGATTTTTTTATTTTCTTTTGATATTACTGGCGCGAGCAGTATTACTGACCAATAAATTAATAATACAAAAATTGAAATAGATTTCATGCTTGATATTTAGTACTTAATATTGATCCTAGAATGTCAAAAATATGTTCAAATATTGTTTTTTCGAAAATAAAAGATATACAGTCAAGTTATGTTAAAAATTTTTTTATCAATATTCTTTGTGTCTTTTTTATTTTCTGTAAATTCATCAGCTGAAAAAGTTATTGTTTTTAACTTTACAAAAGAAGAATTTAAAACACTAGAAGTTAAGAAGGTTAAGGGAGAAACAACTTGGAACTTAGGATCGAACGAAAATGGCAATTTTATTAAAGCTGAAGCTCAAGGTAAAGGGTCAGGACTTGGTAAAGAAGTTAATATAGACTTATTAAAAACTCCTTTTATTAACATTACCTGGAAAATTGAAAAAGATTTGTCTGGCATAACTGAAAATAGTAAAAAGGGTCACGATTATGCTGCAAGAGTTTTTGTTATCAAAAAAACTGGCTCAACACTTCTATCTAATAGAGCAATCAACTATGTTTTTTCTAGCAATAATAAAGTTGGTGATAATTGGTCCAGTCCATATACTAAAAAATCAATTGATTATGTGTTATCTACAACAATAGATAATTTAAATAAATGGGTAACTGTTAAGGCCAATGTTAAAGAAGATTTTATGGAGTTGCACGGAATAGATGTCAGTGATATTTCTGGTGTTGCAATAATGACAGATACAGATAACTCAAAATTAAATGCTATATCCTATTATCAAAATATTTATTTTTCAGCAGACTAAGAACTATTCAAAAATTTTTTTAAACCTCACATTCTAATGAAAACAATAATATAACAACTGTAATGTTGATTATAGTACCCACATCTGAAAAATTAAAATTCTATATTATTTTACTTTCAATCAAATAAAAAAATACTCTATCATAATTTTTATATTTTAGTTTAGTATCAAATAACTGATTTTTTGTTATCATGCTTTATGCATAAAAATTTTTTTCATACACTTAAAGTATATTATGAAGATACTGATGCCGTGGGTGTTGTGTATTATGCAAATTATTTAAAATTTATAGAAAGAGCGCGAACTGAGGCTTTAGTAGAATTGGGGTTTAATAATCAAAAAATTAAAGATGAATATGGTTCTGTAATACTAGTTAAATCATGCAATATAGAATACAAGATTTCTGCCCATCTTGAAGATGAGTTAAGTGTGAGATCATTTGTTAAATCAATTTCAAAAACCTCTTTTTTTATGAATCAATATATTTCTAGAGGAGAAGATTTGATAGCTGAAGCAAAAGTGCACCTCGTTTTTGTAAATAATAAAGGTAAACCCATGAGAGTACCTGACGCCTTATTTCAAGACTTTAAGCCTTACTTTTGTGATAGTATTAAAACCTAATTTATTATTTTAATTTACTAAATAATTGAACCTTTAATTAATATACAAAAAGTATTATAAATAATTCATGAATTATAAAGATGACCTAATTTCACTAATTATACCAACTTACAAAGGTGCTAAAACTTTACCTAAACTAATTGAGGAATTAATATTAACTTTTAAAGACTACAAAACTGAAATTATTATAATTAATGACTGTAGCCCAGATAGTACACATAAAGATTTGAAAGTTTTACTTGATAAATATTCTAGTAAAATAACATATATAAAGTTTTCAAAAAATTTTGGTGAACACAGTGCCGTAATGGCAGGCCTTAGATATAGTGTGGGCAGTTTAATAATTATCATGGATGATGATGATCAAAACCCACCTCAGGAGGCTCTTAGACTAGCTGAACATTCATTAAAAAATGATTATGATGTGATCTTTACAAAATATAAGGTTAAAAACGATTCATTCATCAGAAATATAATGAGTAAAGTTGCGGATATTTCAGCTCAATTAATTTTAAAAAAACCAAAAAATATATATTTTAGTAGTTTTAAGTCGGTTAAAAGAAATATCGTAAATGAAATTATAAAATATGAAGGCCCTTTTCCATATATAGATGGTTTAATTTTATCTATTACCAACAATATTGGGTCATACGAAGCAATTCATAACAAAAGAGTGTTTGGTAAATCAAGTTATAATTTTCAAAAATTAGCAAAACACTATAGCAATCTAATTATAAATTTTTCTACAATACCAATACATTTTTTTTCAATAATAGGTTTTACAATTACATTATTGAGTTTAATTTATATGATAGTAACAATAATTGAAAAAATTTTAAACCCAGATCTACCGTTGGGTTACTCTGCTCTTGTAGTAATTATAATTTTCTTTTCGGGAATGCAATTATTATTTTTAGGACTAATTGGAGAATATGTTGGTAAAATATTAAAAAATGTTAATAAAGAAAATCAATATTTCATCGATTTTATAAAAAAAAAAGATGAACAATAGCCTCTTTTAAAATTAATTAGCCTGTTAAAGCATAAAAAGAATAGTTTTAACAAAAGGATTTACACACCTATCTCTTAACGCTAATTTTTTTAATTGTGTAAGACTTACCCACATGTAATTCTTGCCTTTTATTCTTTTATCAAAAGGGTTATTTAATTTAACAATTACATTCCAATTACTTTTTTTCCAAAATCTAGCACCTTCTTCGTTGTGAATTGTATAATAGATAAGTTCTGCACCTTTACGTTGCATAATGATATCGTAGAAGTTTGGTCTTTTACCACCATGCGCTCTATTCATATTTGATTGAGTGGCCTGAAAAGAAGGAGAAATCTTGATTATTGAATCATCACCTGGTTCAATTTTTGCATCTACTAAAAATTGAGTTCCAAATTTGTCAGTTTGTCTTGAAATAAACGCTAGTACGCCACCATGTTTTTGGGTTAAAATTGGTTGTGTCCAAGAGCTAACCTCACGACCGGAAGCCCCACTAGTAACTACCCCTTTGACTTTAAAAAATTGTTTTGTTTTGTGGTATAGATTATCTTTTTTATCAAGGTGCCAATCTTTGCAGTCTTTAAGATTTATAATTTTAGAAATAGTTTTAATTTTTTTTTGTCTATTTTTAACCCATTTTAAAATAGGCTTAATATCAGTCTGCTCTAAATAAGAAAATTTTTCTATTTCTTTTTTAAATTCTTTCAACTTTTTAAAGTTTCTTTTAAAATTCATATTAAAACTTATTTAGTATATTAATAACTTGCTCTAGTTTGATTGTACTTAATTCTGGATACATGGGTAGAGAAAATATTTGTTTTGAAAGTTTATCTGTAACTTTTAAGTTATCATTTTTTTTGCTTAAATATCTATATCCTTTCATAGAATGAATTGGAAATGGGTATGATATATTGCAAAAAATATTATTATCTTTTAAATAATTCATAATTTTTTTTCTACGTGGGTGTTTTACCACATATACATAATAGGAATGAAAATTATCTTTATTTTCAATTGGAAGATCTAAAGAAAAAGTTCTTAAATTTTCATTATAAATTTTGGCTATTTTTCTTCTTTTAATTATATTTGATTTTAATTTAGTAAGTTTAAAATTGAGGATTGCAGCTTGCACCTCGTCTAATCTAGAGTTAATACCGTGAATTTCTGCATAATAATTCTTAGTCATGCCATATTTTCTTAGTCTTCTACAATTCTGATAAAGTCTATTATTTTTGGTGACAATCATTCCTCCGTCACCATAGCCACCTAAATTTTTTGTTGGATAAAATGAAAATGCACTTAAGTCACCAAAAGAACCACTAGGTTTTTTTTTATAAAGAGCTCCCGCAGATTGAGCACAATCTTCAATAATCTTAAGATTGTATTTTTTAGAAATTTTTTTAATAAGGTCATAATTAGCTGATTGACCATATAAATTAACTGGAATTATTGCTTTTGTTTTTTTTGTAATTTTTTTTTCAATTAATGAGACATTCATTAAAAAGTCATCTTCATTTACATCAACAAAAATAGGCTTAGCATTGCAAGAAACTATTGCACTAACTGTTGGAACGGCAGTGTTAGAAACGGTTATAACCTCATCATCTTTTTTAATTCCAATGGACATCAGCGCAATTTGGATTGCATCAGTTCCACTATTCACACCAACACCAAAGCTATTATTTGTAAATTTTGAAAAATTATTTTCAAAGTTTTTTACTTCGTTTGATAAAATTAGATTCCCAGAAGCAAAGACATTATCTGTTATCTTGAGTATTTTTTCTTTGTTTTTTTGATAATCCTCTAGATAGTTCCAGACGAAAATTTTAGGAAATTTTTTTTTTGATTTCGGCAATATTTTTAATCTCCTTATAGAAATGTTCATATTTTTTTTTACTTAATATCTTAAATATTTGATTAAAGTAAGTGTAAAAAACATTTTGTTTAGGAAATTTAATAATATAATTTTTTTTAAGAATCTTATCAAATACACTCAGCTCTAGTGTTCTATTAATGGGTGGTGAAAATGCATAATCCATAAAATATTTTTTTTTTTGATTGTGAATTAAAATTTCATTTTTATAGACAGAATTAAAGCTGAAAGAAGCTTCTAGATAAATATTTTTTGTTTTAGCTTTTATTTCAAAATTATTAACAATACCTTCTTTATTTTTTTTCTTTTTATATTGCAAAGAACATTTTTTATTTTTAAAAAATAGATTTATTAATGATGAAGCGTAAGGTGACATATCATGAAAACAGCCACCTCCATATTTACTAAAATTTCTAAAGTTATTTTTCTCTAATTTTGGAATATGAAATTTACAGTAAATTTCTGTTTTATTATTAAGATTTATTTTTGAGTATACTTTCTCAAACCAAGCATGTTTGTTGAATACTATTGCTTCTGTAATTAAAAGGTTTTTTTTTATAGCAAGATTTAATAATTTTTTTGTATGTTTAAAATTTAAAGTTATAGGCTTATCTATAATAACATGCATATTATTTTTTAATGATTCCAGGGCCCAAAGAAAATGTTGAGAATTAATTAAACTTATGTAAATAATATTAGCTTTTGTTTCCTTAATCGCCGCCTCATATGAGCTGTAAAATTTATCTAATTTAAGATTGTTTTTAATTGGCCTTTTACTAGCTAATTCAATTTTAAGTTTTTTAATTTTACAAAGAGCAGGGTACACTTTTCTCTGAAAGATTTTTGAGTTACCTAATATTAGAATTCTCACTATATTTATATTTATATAAATTCCAGTAAATAAACATCACTAAGAAGTAATATGTTTTTTTTTTTAATAATCCTCATGTACTTAGAAAAAATAAAAATTTCCTCAGCAGGGCTCAAATTGATATTTGTATGTGCCTCTGGTTCATTAAGGATGAAAGCCCCAAGTTTATTAAGCCATCCTTGTTTGGTAATTGTTAATATCACTTTAACTCTGGGGCAATTTTTTTTTAAGTATATAATTAATTCATTAAGATTCTTTTTTTTAAAATACATAAACACCTGAGTTGAAATGAAATAATCAAAATTAGTTTTCTTCCAATCATCAATTTCTGTTAATTCTTTTATGACATCAAAATTGATAACTTCAATTTTTTTATTTTCTTTATTTTTTTTTATCTTGTTTTTTAGATAGCCATAACCACAACCAAAATCTAGTACTTTAACTTTTTTTTCTTCATCAATTAATTTAATTACATTATTAAATATAATATTGAAGTATAATCCAGAAATTAAACCATGTTTGGTTATATTGAATAGATTTTTTCTAGAAATTTTTGATTTCATTAAAAATTTAGATTATTGTTTATTTTTAGCCACTTCAATTATTTTATGTATTTTATCAACTCCAAAAGCAAAAAAGAAAGAAATAAACATCAAACAAGGAACATAGTTTCTTGTATTACCAAGCCAAGACACCGGTACATAAAAGTACAATATTGACATAATTAAAAAAAATAAGATTCTATAATTTTTACTCTTAACCATTGAAATAAAACCAATCAAGCAAATCATGTAAATTACCAATGTATAAAAAATCCTATAAGGCACAATCCTATCATGTTCTGAGCTGAAATAGTAAATTTCACCACTTTGATATTTATGGTCAGAATAAATATGAACTGGATTGAGTAAGATAAAATGAATAGAGTTTTTTAATATGTGTTTTGTAAATAAAAGCGGGTATTCGAGAATATAATTAAATGTTCTGGAAGTAATAAAATTATCAAATTGAATAAGATCTTCTTCATTGATTATTGAACTTCGATATTCATTGAGCCCTTTTCTTTTGTTTAGATTTTTTGAATTTGCATCATATTCGATTGAATTTTTATTTAGCCATTTCAAAGATTCTCTTCCTTCAATTTCAAAAAATTCATAATCGTTTAGGTTTTGTGCCTTCTTTATTACATGAGAAACTAAATGAGTGTGTAATGTTATTTTTGTTGTAGAAGTCATTAAGTAAAATTCTCCAGATCTTTTTAGATTATTAAAACCTAAGACAGATTGAGTAATAATAAAACCCAAAAGTAATATTGTAATATTTCTAAATCTCTTGTCTTTTAAAATAAAAAGATAATAAATAATTAACGGTATTATATAAAAAATAGCATATTCTTTTTGTAAACTTAATATTCCCAAAAATAGTCCAATAAAAAAAAAACTTACTATATTGGGATTTGGTTTTATGACTTGAGATATTACTATGATTATAAAAGAAAATAAAAAAGACTCACTCCAAAAGCTAGCATGATATTGGTTGATCGTAGGTTCAAAACAAAAAAATAGAATTAGGTAAAAACAAATTTTACGATCAAATATTTTTGATGCTGATAAGTAAAGTAATGAGACTGAAAAAAAATAGAAAAAGCATTGAAAAAGTAAATATGGAAAATGAATTCCTAAATTAATTGTTTTTTCATCTAAGTCATTAAAAAGCTCTAAATCAAAAAAGTAATAATAAGCAGCTGCAATTCTGGCTGGTAAATATTTTGTAAAATGTCCTCTGCCAGTTTTAAAAAAATTTTTTTTATCTTTAAGTTGATTTTTAATCTCATTTCCATGACTTAAATATCTTAAGGCATCATATTTTATCATTTGATGGTAAGAAACACCGTTATTTCCTTTAAAATTTTTATCATATTTATTAAGATTGCTTATTGAAAAGAAAATAGAAATTAAAAATCCTATAAATATTACAAATAGTCCTGTTTTATTATTTTGAATCATATTAATTAAATATTACCATATGTTGATTAAATTCTAAATAGAACTTAAGGCTAATTTCATAGCTTTTATAAATAATTTTTTCATCATTTTAACATTAATAATCTTGGTATTTACATTTCTTGGACTTGGATGGTAACAAGCTATTAGAAATTTTCCATCAGGCAATTTGTATATTTTCCCATGTTTAAAAGTATATTTTTTATCTAATGCATATTTTATCTTATAAAGTTTTATACAATTATAAAAAGCAACCCCACCTAAAGTAATAATAACTTTTAAATTTTTTAAAAGTAAGGTTTCCTTGTAAAAATAGTTACTACAGTTACTTAGTTCTTGATTTAATGGTTTGTCTCCAGGTGGCACACATTTTAGTATATTAGTTATGTAAGTGTTGTTAAGTTTTAAATCATCTTCTCGATGTGTTGACATAGAAAGACTTGAAATTTTTGCTTCATATAGACATTTAAATAAAAAGTCTCCAGATTTATCACCTGTAAATGCCCTACCAGTTCTCGTTCCGCCATGTGCTGCTGGAGCAAGACCAACAATAATTAATTTTGCATTAACATCTCCAAAGCCAGTTACTGGTTTCCCCCAATAAACTTCTGTCATATGCCTCTTGGTTTTAATGGATGAAATTTTTTTGGTAAAACTAATTAATCTAGGACATTTCTTGCATTTAATTATTGTATTATTTAGTTTTTTAAACTTAATGATCATTAATGAAGTTAATTAAAATTATTATATTTTTACTTATAACCTTTAGTACATCCTTAAAAGCTAATTCAAATGATGATTTACAGGGTATACTAAAAGAAGGAGGAAAATTAATATTTATAAGACATGCGTATGCTCCAGGAAGAGGTGATCCAGATAATTTCAATATAATAAATTGTAATACTCAACGAAATTTAAACAAGAAAGGTATCGAACAATCAAAAAGAATAGGTAAGATTTTATTAAAGAGTAATGTAGAGCCATTTAATGCTCTATCAAGTGAATGGTGTAGATGTAAGCAGACAGCAGAAAATGCTTTTAAAAACTATGAAACTAAAAATTTTCTGAACTCATTTTTCAGTCAAAAATTTGCTATCAACAAATCCAAACAAATTAATGAATTAAAAGAATATATTCAAAAGTGGAATGGGGAAAATAATTTAATATTTGTAACACATTATGTTGTAATTTTTGAACTTTTAAATTTATCTGTTTCTTCAGGAGAAATTATTGTTACTGATAAAAATCTTAATATTTTAGTTCGACAAACAACTAACAGAAAATAAAACTATATTATGTTAAAAAAAATATATAAAGTATTTCTATGTCATCTAAAAAAGCAATGAAATTAGCTCAAAAACAAGCTTTTGCTAAACATCGAAGCAACATTACCAATACTAGATTTGGTTCAAAAAGATTAAATTTTGTTGATAAGATTAAAAAAACCAGCGCTATAAATAAAAAATCTTAACTTTCTTTTTCAAAAATTTCGACCTTGCTACAGGTTGACACTTTTGAAATAGCCTCTTCACCATTAATTACTGTTTTAATGTTAATCATAGGGCTATTTTTTTCAAAAACTAGTTGAGTGTAAAATTGAGGGTAACCAATTTTATCTGTCAAGATTAGATTTTTATCCTCATATATAAATCTTTCTAAAGTGTTCTCTTTTTTTATACTCAAGTCTGTTCTTTTATGTTTTTTATA
>MDTF01005242.1_pt1 | contig 10525 bp, 10 predicted proteins | sample 811191 | NCBI WGS metagenome assembly MDTF01 (sample SAMN05326649, study PRJNA326480) | marine metagenome | isolation source: seawater | place: Southern Ocean | collected 2011
ACAAAAAAATGGTGCCCTGTAGGCTCTATTAGGTGTGCCACTATAAGGCTTTACAGTGGCATAAAAAAGCCTGTTTTGGGCCTGGCCAGATGACCCTAGTAACTGCCAGAGGCGCAGTCTTTGTGTAACTTTAAATAGTATGTTTAAGCATTAAGCAAAACCATGGCGATATTGAATACGCCTAGGCCGCACCCAACACATTTGTCAGCTTACAAACGTATTATTCTTCGCTTTATAAGCATACAATGGTGGCAAAAGAGTGGTTCTGCTGGACGAACAGGAAGTTAAATGGGAAGCATGGACGAGATTACGGCAAACCGGCCTTGAGCCAATACTGCCCCCGCAACGGTCAATCGTTAGGCGATTTAGTCCGATACCAGCCTCTCAAAATGTAATCAAAGACCTGCTAAATATTAATGGGGTTCACATAAGTCGTGCGGTGGGTACGATGGATACTACTATGCTGAAATCAAACTTCCCATTTACCGCTGTGGTTGGCCAAGCTCAAGTTAAGTTGGCGCTAACCCTGCTCGCTATCGACCCTGCCATAGGCGGAATACTGGTTAGTGGCCCCCGTGGCAGCGCCAAATCTACCTTAGCCCGCAGTGTAGCAGATCTAAATATTAGCCATTTAAACCAGTTAGTTACCTTGCCCCTAGGCGCCAGTGAAGAAATGGTGACAGGCACTATGGACCTGCAAAAAGTGCTTGGTGAACAGCAGGTTCAATTTTCCCCAGGACTTTTGAGTAAGGCCCACCAAGGCTTACTTTACGTTGATGAAGTGAACCTTTTACCCGACGCTCTGGTCGACTTACTACTGGACGCAGCAGCTAGTGGTGTTAACCACATAGAGCGCGATTGCATTAGCCACCAGCATGCTGCTGAATTCACCTTAATGGGCACCATGAACCCAGATGAAGGTGAGTTGCGACCTCAGTTGCTAGACCGCTTTGGTTTTAGTGTGGCCATAGAGAGCAGCTACAGCGCCCAAGACCGAGTCGAGATTGTGCGCCGTCGTCAAAATTTTGATGCCAATCCCGCAGCTTTTTTAGCAGACTATGCCCAACTGCAGGAGGCTTTGCGCAACAGTATCCAACAAGCCCAACAGCAGTTGGGACTGATAAGCACCCCTGACGCAATGCGCTGGCAAATAGCTGAGCGCTGTGTCACAGCGCAGGTAGATGGGGTACGGGGTGATCTAGTCTGGCTGCGCGCTGCCCAGGCCCATGCTGCTTTGCAGCAAACTCATGCCGTGACCATAGAGGACATTGATGCCGTTGAGGCTTTGGTGCTGATGCACCGCCGCAATGACACCGACGCTCCCCAGCCACCTAGCTCACCTAAGTCTCAGCCACCCAATAATCCACCCCCTTTCGAGCGCCCAAACGACAGCAAAATAGAGCCAAAAAATCACAGCAATGATGCCCAGTGGGGGCAAATGGCAGCCATAAAACAAACGACTGGACCTTTGCGCCAATTGGCCCAAGACAGTCCTATTAAGCCAGTGTCTGCGCAACTCATGACCAGCGCTAGTACTAGCAAGGGCTTGCTAGGAAAGGGTAATGGCAGGACTAATCAGCAATGGTCCAAACGCATTAACTGGTTTTCTAGCTTAATTGCAGGTCGTAACAAACACAGCGGTATCGACTTACGTTACCAACGTCAGCGTGGTGCTAATCCGGTAATGCACTTAGTACTGCTAGATACGTCTGCTTCAACCTTAAATGGTGACAGCCAAAGCCAAGCAAAAGGCTTAGTAGCTGGCATTGCTGGGCATGCCTATTTGGCACGCCAACAACTGGTGCTATTCGGCTTTGGCAATGATCAGGTGTCAGAATTATATAGTCAGTGCCGCGCACCCAAAGCTATGGCGCCTTTGCTTAATGATATAGGCGCAGGCGGCGGTACTCCCTTAAGGCAGGCCGTTCAACACGCTAGTGCCTTTGCTACTAAATTACTTAGACGCAACCCAGCCATGCGCATTATTAATACCATTATTACCGATGGCCGCGTGCAGCAAGATTTATTAGGCATACAATTATTAGGTAGATCGGTTTTAATTGATACCGAACAAGGTCAGGTAAAACGTGGCCGCGGTCAGCACATTGCCCACAGCTTAAAAGCCCAATATTTAACCTTATCCCAAGCAAGGCTTGTTTAATGAGTAAAACCCATAAAGAACGGATGGCCGCTAAAAAAGCGGTTATCAATGCCCGCATTGCTAAAGCAACACAAGAACGCGGTGTAACCATTTTATTACGTGGCAACGGTAAGGGCAAAAGTAGCTCTGCCTTTGGCACCATGATGCGCAGCTTAGGCCACGGCAAAAAAGTGGCTGTGGTGCAGTTTGTAAAAGGCCGAGTAGAAACCGGCGAGTATAAGTTTTTTAAGGACTACCCAGGCCTTGACTGGCATGTTATGGGCCACGGTTTTACTTGGGAAACTCAAGATAAAGCTAACGACATTGAGGCCGCAAAACAAGCCTGGAAAATTACCCAAGGCTTACTACAAGACCCAAGTATCGACATGCTAGTGCTAGATGAAATGGCCTACGTTTTTAAATATAACTATCTGCCCTTAGAACCCGTTTTAGAAGCCTTAGCTAAGCGGCCAGAATCACAAACAGTCATTATTACTGGCCGTGTCATGCCTGAAGCATTAGTTGAATATGCTGACACGATTAGTACAGTAAAAGATGATGGTCACGCCTTTCGTATAGGTGTTAAGGCACAAGCAGGTATCGAGTTTTAATGAGCGAAATCACCCCCACCAAAGCCCCGACCGCTATCACAAGGCCCGCGGCAACAGATGCGGTAGCCCACTGCCCTGCATTATTTTTAGCAGCACCGGCTTCTGGCCAAGGAAAAACTACCATTACTGCAGCCCTAGCTCGCTATCACCGTGACTTAGGCCGCAAGGTGCGCGTGTTTAAAATGGGCCCTGATTACCTAGACCCACAAATTTTACAACAGGCATCTGGTCAAGCAGTGACTCAGTTAGACTTATGGATGGCTGGAGCAGCCTATTGTCGCCAGCAGTTTTTTTTGGCGGCCCAAGACGCTGATCTGATTTTGGTAGAGGGGGCCATGGGCATATTTGATGGCGAGCCCTCAAGCGCGGACCTAGCAGCTACTTTTAACATTCCTGTGGCTTTAGTGATAGACGTAAAAGGTATGGCACAAACGGCAGCAGCTTTGGCCTTGGGCTTAGCCAATTTTCGTACAGACGTTAAGTTTTTTGGCCTAATTGCCAATAACTGTAGCACTGAGCGCCACGCACAGCTCATTCGTGATGCCCTTGACGGGCGCATGCCCTTGTTGGCAAACTTAGCACGAGACTCAAACATTGCTCTACCAGAACGCCATTTAGGCTTAGTTCAAGCCCATGAAGTGCGCGAAGAATTAGAACACCGATTTAACCTAGGTAAAGCCTGGTTGGGTGAACAAGCCATTTGTGACCTGCCCGCACCTGTGGCTTTTGCTAGCCAAGACATTGCCGCACCTGAGCAGCTTTTAGCAGGCACTAAAATTGGCATAGCCCGCGATGCTGCATTTAGTTTTATTTATAGCGCCAATACGGGATTGTTGGAAGCGATGGGGGCCGAATTGAGCTATTTTTCACCCCTAAATGATAAGTATTTACCCGATGTTGACGCCCTTTGGTTTGCGGGAGGATACCCCGAACTACACGCTAAAAGGTTGGCAGAAAACAGCAGCATGTTAACCGATATTCGTCATTTTAATGCCCATAACAAACCCATTTTGGCTGAATGTGGTGGTTTTTTGTATTGCCTAGAAAACTTAACTGACCTTGATGATGTGACTTACCCAATGGCTGGCATTTTACCAGGTCAAGGCGCCATGCGTGGCAAGCGTGGTTGCCAAGGTATGCAAGCGGCCATGCTGCCAGAAGGTGAAGTACGGGCCCACGCCCACCATCGTTCTCGCAGTCAAAACACACCAGCCCCAATTGCCCATGGAAAACGGCAGCGCCACCCAGCACCTGGAGAAGCGATCTATCGCCAACAAGGTTTAACCGCTAGTTATTTGCACTTGTTCTTTCCATCTAACCCACAAGCTGTGGTCCAGTTGTTTACCCAGCCACTCACAGCAAACCAAAAAGCAGGTTGACCTAAGCTATGTGGCCTGAATCTAGCGAACAAAAACAGCCTCTGCGCACCGGTTTAACCACCGGTACCTGCGCTACGGCCTGTTGTTTGGCTGTAGGTCATTTATTGCTTGGAAATGTACGCAAAACCACCACTAGTGTGACCTTACCCAAACCAAAAGATGCAAGTAAGCATGTTGATTTAGAACTCCAGCGGGTCGAGTTTCGGGGCCCAACCACAGCATATGCCGAAATCATTAAAGATGCAGGCGATGACCCAGATGCGACTCATGGGGCCACTATATGGGTGTCGGTCAGCTTAGTTTCACAGTTAGGGGTGCGTTTTATTGCTGGTGCCGGCGTCGGCACTGTCACTCGTTCAGGTTTACTCATTGATGTAGGCCAAGCCGCGATTAACCCAGTACCTCGACAAATGATGAGTGAGCACCTTACTCAGTTAGCCAAGCTTTACCAATACACAGGTGGCTTTGAAGTTACTATTGGGGTGGTAAACGGTGCAGAAATTGCCAAGAAGACTATGAATGGACGCTTGGGTATCGTGGATGGTTTATCCATTTTAGGCACCAGTGGCATCGTTAGGCCTTTTTCGTGTGCTGCCTGGATTGCATCCATTCATCAAGGCTTAGATGTTGCAGTAGCCAACGACTATGCTCATGTTGCGGCCACTACGGGCAACACAAGTGAAGCCTTTATTGGTAAACATTATGGCCTAAATCCTATGCAACTAATAGAAATGGGCGACTTTGCAGGGGCTGTTTTAAAGCACCTAAAAAAGTCGCCCGTAAAACGTTTAACGATTTGTGGTGGCTTTGGAAAAATCAGCAAACTAGCCGATGGCCATTTGGACTTGCACAGTGGTAAGTCCTCTATTAATTTGTCAAACTTAGCCGATATTGCCCTTAAATTGGGGGCAGATAACCAACTAGCGGCAGCCATTAAAGCTTGTAATACCAGTCTAGAAGCGGCGGGCTTGTGCCAACAGCAAGGCATTAATCTAGCCAGTGCCGTTTGCCAAAATGCCTTAGCATTTGCCCAAAAAACAGTTCCTAATACGGTTCAGCTAGAAATATTTGCCATTAACAGACAGGGACAATTATTAGGCAGTGCGGCAGGGTCACTAGCATGAAACTGCTCATTTTAGGCGGCACCGCTGACGCGCGTCATTTGGCCACAGCAATACACCAGATACAGCCTAGTTTGGAGCTTGTTTATAGTGTCGCCGGGCTTGTGCGCCAACCGCAGGTGCCCGCTACTGTTGTGAGTGGTGGCTTTAAGCAGTTTGGAGGCTTAAGCGCTTACTGCCAAACTCAGCATATTGATGGCATAGTCAATACCACCCATCCGTTCAGCATAATTATGGGTCAGCATGCCCAGCAAACATGCCGCCAACTTGGTTTAGCTTATTGGCGCTTTTTGCGGCCTCAGTGGCAGTCAAGCCAGGCTGACGATTGGCACTTATTTGCCACCACTAAAGCGCTTTTACAGGCTATGGCTGGCTATCAGCGAAGCCTCTTAACCATTGGCCAAGTAACTCCTGAGGATTTGTCGTTACTAGGCGCCGAGCAGAAAACTTGGTTACGTACCACCGTGGCACCTAAGTTTGTTTTGCCTGCAAACGTGAACTGGGTTAAGGCCATAGGCCCTTTTAACCTGGCCGACGAACTTGGCTTACTAAAAGCACACCAGATTCAAGCCATCGCCAGTAAAAATAGTGGTGGTGGCTCTACTGAAGCGAAGCTCAGCGCCGCACGCAGTCTTAAATTACCAGTACTTATGTTACAGCGCCCAGACATTATTGAGCCTGTAGAAAAACAATTTGATGTATTGATCAAGCGCATACAGACATGGGTTCAAACACCTAAAGCAGCTTTTTTTGAGGGCCAACTCCATGAGACATAAAGCGCCCACAAGCCTATGGGATAGCCAACAAGAGTGTGACCAATGAACTTTGAATACCAGCCTAACCCTTACGCCATTGAGCAGCAGAGTTTTAGCCAGATTCGCCAATTGACAGATTTATCAGGCCTTAGTAATGATGCCCAACAAGTGGTTATGCGGGTTGTTCACAGTGTGGGCGACCCCTTAGTTGCGCAGCAAATGCGCCTCAGTAGCCATGCTTGTGCTAAAGGGCGTGCTGCTTTAGCCGACCACAAAGCCATTTTATGTGATGTGGAAATGGTGAAGCAGGGCATTACCAAACGCATGATCCAACAACCACCCTTGTGCTACCTTAATCATAAGGACACCGCCAGCTTAGCTAAACAACGAGGTGAAACTCGCTCTATGGCAGCCTTAGATTTCTGGGTTGATCAACTGGCTGGCTCAGTGGTCGTGATTGGCAATGCCCCCACAGCTTTGTTTCGGCTGTTAGAAATGCTCCACGCAGGCGCTGCTAAGCCTGCCTTAATCGTTGGTATTCCTGTTGGTTTTGTGGGTGCTGCCGAATCCAAACAGGCGCTTTGGGATATGCACCAACAACTGGGCATTGAATGCATAAGTCTGCTCGGGCGTCAGGGTGGGAGTGCCGCTGCAGCTGCAGTAGTTAACGCTTTGTTGCGCTGTAACCTAGGTGAGCGCTACTAATGCCAAAAATTACAGTGCTGGGTTTAGGTATCTGCCAGCCTCCTTTGCTTAATGCCACTGCCCTTAAGGCACTGCAGACTTGTGACTGTATTATGGGGTCACCAAGACAACTGAAAAGTGTTGTTCATATTGCCGCTTTACCCGGCCCAAAACAGGTGCAGCAAGTGCGCTTACCATTGCCTAAACTCAAGCACATTGCTGAACAAATTCAGGCTTTTGAAGAAGTGACAATTCTGGCCTCAGGTGACCCACTTTTGTTTGGTATTGGTAAATACTTGCAAGCTCAGTTTAATACTCAGCTATACAAGCAGGTGACCTGTATTAGCGGTGTGTCTAGCCTGCAAGGCGCCTGTGAATTAACGGGTTTGTCCTTACAAGACGCCCAACTTGTGAGTCTTCATGGACGCCCATTAAGTCACCTCAACGGCTTTTTACAACCTGGCCGAAACTTACTCATCCTAACCGATCAAAATAGTCATCCCCAAGCTATAGCTGAGGCTTTAGTGGCGGCTAACTTGGGCCTATCTGTACTCCATGTGTGTGAGCGTTTAGGCTATGAAGATCAGCAACACAGGCAGTTTTTAGCCATAGATTTAGCCACCATAAATATCAGCTTTGCTGATCTTCATGTTACCTTAGTGCAGACCCAAGGTGCAGGCCATGTAATGCCTAACTTTCCAGGCATCGAAGATACTTATTTTGTAACCGATGGTGAGTCAGGTAAAGGGCTGCTTACCAAGCGTGAAGTAAGGCTTAACATCCTCAGTTTGTTACAAGCAGCGCCACAAGAAACCGCATGGGATATTGGTGCAGGTTGCGGTGGTGTATCGATTGAATGGGCTTTGTGGAACCCCTCAGGCCAAGTCCATGCCATAGAGCATCATGCGCAGCGCATTATTTGTCTAGAGGCTAACCAAGATCGCTTTGGGGTCAATGCTAACTTACAAATTACCCGAGGCAGAGCCCCGGCTTGCCTTGCTCAACTGCCTAACCCAGATAAGGTCTTTATTGGTGGTAGTGGCGGTGAACTTAATGCCATATTACAAGTTGCTTGGCAGCGATTAAAACCCGGTGGACGTCTTGTAGCCAGTGCTGTCACCGAACCTAGCAAAGCAACATTGCGCCAATTTAGCCAACACATTGAGCAGGCGCCAACTAATTACTTACAGGTGTCTATTAGCCGCCACGACACCATTGTGGGGCAAGATTTATTACGACCAGCCTTACCCGTAACCTTAATGTGCTGGCATAAAGCCCTAGAGGTATTGACATAATGCATAACTTTGAAGCCCAAGCTAAAGTATTTTATGGCGTGGGCGTAGGCTCTGGTGATGCGTTATTAATCACTTTAAAAGCCCACTATCTTATTCAATCTACTGATGTGATTTGTTATTTAGCCAATGCAAAGGCTACTGCTGGAGCTAGCCTCAGCGCGCCTGCTGCAGGCGTTTCACAAGCAAGAGATATTGCTCAATTCAGCATTGCTAGCCGCGCCAAACCTGCCATAGAGATCGCCATCCCTATGCCCATGAGCACAGATAGAAGTGCGGCTAATGCTGCCTACGACTTAGCCGCCCAGCAGATTACCCAGCAAATAGAGTTAGGTCATTCGGTGGTATTTTTATGTGAAGGCGACCCACTATTTTTTGGTTCCTTTAGTTACCTACTCGAGCGTTTGAGTAATATTCATGAATGCCTTGTTGTGCCTGGCATTTCTTCTGTCAACGGCGCAGCGTCGGCACTGCAGCAGCCCCTGACCCTATTACAAGAATCATTTGTGGTGATGACGGGGCGTCATACTGACGCGCAATTAGAGCAAGCCCTTAACTGCCATGACAGCGTAGTGATTATGAAGGCTGGCCGAGCGCGCCCACGCATTCTTGCCATCTTAGCAAAAACGGGGCGCATGGAAGATGCCAATTATTTAGCTTATATAGGCCGTGAAAAACAAGAAATTTTAACTGATGTCAGCCACTTAGCTAACCAGATAGGACCCTACTTTTCCTTATTTGTAGTGCTTAGGCAGGAGCGTAATTGGTAATTCAAATTTTTGCCTTAACCGAAGCAGGAGCACGCTTAGGCGAGCGCTTAAAAGCTTTATTAGTGGCTCAGGATGCAGACACACCCGTGTCATTTGAACTCAAACCACAGCTATTCACCAGCCAAGTGCAAGCTGCATTTAGTCGGTCTGAGCGTCTCATTTTAATCTGTGCCACAGGCATTGCAGTGCGCACTTTGGCCCCGGTTTTAGTCGATAAATACCACGATCCAGCCGTATTGGTACTCGATGAGCAAGGCCAGTTTGTGATTCCCTTGTTATCGGGCCACGAAGGCGGCGCTAACGAATGGGGTCGTCAGGTTAGTGAACTGCTGCATGCCCAATTGGCAGTCACCACTGCGCAACCCTATTTACAACCGGTATATACCGTGGGTATGGGCTGTGAGCGAGGCTGCAGTGAAGCAAATTTATTAGACTTTTTGCAGCAATGCCTAGCGCAACAAGGACTCACCATTAAAGATATTGTGAGCATTAATAGCATTGATGTGAAGGCCGATGAACTAGGCCTTATGGCATTAGCTAAAAGCCTAGGCAAGAGCTTTCAAACTTATTCCGCACCAGTTTTGGCGACGGTCAATGACCAGCTCATTAACCCTTCACAGTATGTATATGACACTGTGGGTGTGTATGGTGTGGCTGAATCTGCTGCCCTTTGGTCGGCGCAACAAGCAACTGGCAATAGTGCTGAGCTAATACAGGCCAAACTAAAAACAGACAAAGCCACCTGTGCCATAGCCAGGGCTTTTCCGCCTGGCGCTAGCGCTATTGGCACACCCGATTAACATAAATATTATTTAATAAGTACGAGATTAACATGAGCAAACTATTTATCGTCAGTACTGGACCCGGTGATGCACAGCTAGTGGCCCCCCTTGCCCACACTGCCATTGCGGCCAGCACAGACCTAGTGGCCTACGGCCTTTATCTACAAATTTTAGGTGCTGTATGTGACGGCAAACAACACCACGACCTGCCTCTAGGTGAGGAGATTGGCCGGGCCCGCTTAGCCCTCAACTTAGCCGCCAGCGGTAAGACCACGTCACTTATTTCAAGTGGCGATATTGGCATTTATGCCATGGCTACCTTGGTATTTGAATTACTAGATATGCAACTGCAAGGCAAAGAGAAGCACCCAGAGTGGTTAGATGTAGAACTGGAAGTTATTCCGGGCATTTCTGCTATGCAAGCCGGTGCCAGCCGCGTAGGCGCTATGTTAGGTCATGATTTTTGCACTATTTCTTTGTCTGATTTACTGACCCCATGGGAAACTATTCTCAAACGCATTGAAAAAGCTGGCGAAGGTGATTTTGTTGTGTCTTTCTATAACCCCGTTTCTAAAAAACGTGACTGGCAGCTCAATAAAGCACGAGACATTTTATTAGAACACAGGCCTGCTTCTACACCCGTTCTGCTGGGCCGTCAGATAACGCGCCCAGACGAATATGTGCGCATTCTTCGGTTAGATGAATTGGACGCTAAAGACGTGGACATGTTTACTCTTGTGTCGGTTGGCAACAGTGAATCACGGCATATTCTTAATGGTTCTAAAGAGTGGATTTACACCCCGCGCGGTTACCAAAAGAAATCCTGATTACCGATCACTTTCAGCTGTAGTATGCTGGTTATCCATCCAGCATAAGTAGAGGCATTTGTCATGGCTAAAAACAAAATTTAACATCAAAAAGGCTATAGTTTGTTTGAATTTATGCAAAATTATGGCACTGAAAACCAATGTAAAGAAGCCCTTTTTAATTG
>MDTF01010602.1_pt1 | contig 10523 bp, 13 predicted proteins | sample 811191 | NCBI WGS metagenome assembly MDTF01 (sample SAMN05326649, study PRJNA326480) | marine metagenome | isolation source: seawater | place: Southern Ocean | collected 2011
GACTAAAAAGACTAAAAAGACTAAAAAGACTAAAAAGACTAAAAAGACTAAAAAGACTAAAAAGACTAAAAAGACTAAAAAATTATAATTTCATATAATATAATGAATAAATATTCTTTTGGTGTTCCTAGTTTTGCTATTTGGGGGGTTCATATTTTAGTTGGACTTTACTTTTTATGGTTGGGTTACAATATGATTTCTTCAAAATTTAAACCACATGGTGTAATTTTAGTAGTTTTTGGTGCATTAATGTTTTCATACCATAGTCACTTGTGGTATAATAGTTTAAATAAAACCTAACTATTTGTTATACTACGTTTTTCATCTTTTAAAATATTTATTTTATCACATACATAATTAAGTGGTTTTTTTACTGTTTCATATACATTTTCTATAAAATCTATATGACTTCCCATTTTTTTACATTCTGTTATTAAATCTTCGTCAATTGATTCGGTTATTATATCTATTTTATTATTTATTTTTTCAATATTATTATTTAATTTTATCATTAGACTTTTCATACCTTCTAATTGTTTTTCCATATTTGTTAATCGTTCTTCCATAATTTTATATATTAATTTAATATATTTTTTTTAACGAAAATTAAAAATAAAATGGTACATTGTACTATTAATCCAGATATACCATCGTGATACATACTTCGTATAACTCCCAATTTTTCATAATAATATTTTTCTAAATGGGGGAATAATTCAACACCTTTCATTATAAATCCATACAATGCGCTAATTATAAATGTTACTGTTAAAAATTTTACAATGTATTGTTTGTTTTTTAAAGATTTTGGGAATGGTGTTATTAATGTTATAAATGGTTGTGTTGTTGCTCCTACAAAACCAGCTATTAAAGCTGCCGATAATATTGTATGTGTTTCAAAATATGGTTTTAAATCTTTTATAAATGGTAGGTTTGTTTTTATTATTGATGGGAGTTTTTCGAAATTTAAAGACATAAAACGTAATACAACGTCCCATAAAGCGGTTATTATAAAAGTTATTATTATAGATTGGCAAAAATTCATATATATATATATATATAATCTTTTAAAATAATTTAAAATTTGATAGTATATTTGGTAATTTTAAGGGAAAAAAAATATGGTTAAAAAAATTTACAGAATACATTGAACTACTATTACACAATTAGGTTTTAGTAATTATTATAAAATAGTTATTGCCTTTTTAAAAAAAGAAAGAAGTCTTTTTAGAAAAAATGACCTTTTGGGAAATAACCTTTTGGTAAATAACCTTTTGGGAAAAAATGTATTTCGTTGTATTTTTAAAAAATCTAGTAAAGATATTTTAAAAAAAGAATTGTCATTTTGGAGTTCTTTTGTAAATAAAAATTATACACTGACAATCGATATATATACTGATAATGATATTCATAAGCTTATGAAAGAAATTGAGTTATACGCAGAGTTTGAACTTGACAAATATTCGAAGTTATATTTATTGGAATAAATCACTATCATGGTTGTACCTATTTTTTAATAGATTATTCATTGTATATATTTCTCCCTGTTGATCCATAATTAATTTACGGCAAAAATACAGTAAATATGAATGGTTTGTATGAAGTAATAAACGTCTGCTCATTTCTATTGCTACTTGGTGATGCGGTATCATATGTTCCAGATAACTTTTATCAGTTATTTTCATATTCTTCATCATTTTTGAATGGTCGTTTGGTTTAAAAAATAAGGGATTACAACGACCGTCTTTGGATTTTGAGGCTGTTGGCACCCATTTGTCTAATTTCGTTTTTATATTTTCTACTTGACTTTTCGTATCATCAAACATTGTGTCGAATTTTTTCATCATCATTTTCATTTCCCAGATTTCATAATCCTGTTTTCTTGTTATATCCATACATATATGAATCATCATTGGGTTTCTTGAACTTTGAATTAATAAATTTGACATGTCAATAGCTACTTGGTGGTGAGGTATCATATGTTTTAAATAGTCCATGTCCGTTAATTTATCCGTACAAGGATTTGAACCTTGATTGTTTGAACCTTGATTGTTTGAACCTTGATTGTTTGAACCTTGATTGTTTGAACCTTGATTGTTTGATGCTTTATGTTTGGAATGATCCATATACATAATGGATATATAATAAATTTGACAAAGTACTCGAATTTTTGGTAATTTTAACATAATTTTAATATATTTTAAATATAATTATACAACAAACTATAAAACAAAAAATACAAATTGTTTTACAGATGAAACATCTTTTAAAAAGAAATTAGAGTTGAAATGATGTGCTTAATTATTTTCTTTATAATTTATATATGACTGATAATATATTACAAAATAAAAATTTATTATTTTTAGCTAGAAAAAGTATTAATATTACTTTTTTTATTTCATTATTAATAAGTATTTTTACAAAAAACCCATTTTATGTAATACTGACTATTTTAATAACTATAAGTGAAATATCAAATATAATATTTAAATTTATTTGTAAAAAAATTATGGGTAAAAAAAAATATAAAATAATAGGATATGGAAGAAGACCTACAAAATTAAAAAGTAATTCTTATGGTATGCCGTCGGGTCATTCACAGTTTGCTGGTGCTATTTCAACATATATAATATTACATAATTATAAAAATATATTTATTGTGGTATCTTCCATTATGGGAATGTTATATATAATGTATAGTCGCGTTTATGAAAAATTTCATACAGTACAACAAACAATTATTGGTAGTTTTATAGGTTGTATATTAGGATATTATGTGTATGAATATTATAAATTTATTATTAAACATGATATAATTTGAATACAAATATATTTTTTATTATATATGTTATAACGAAGTTTATGGTTGTTGAAAAAAAATGTAACCTAAAATATGGCAAAAATATATGTCAAATGTTATAGGGATAATCCCCATAATTTTTAGAGTTAGTTCTTTTGTATTATTTCCTCTACGTAAACAGGTAGGTCTAGATCTTCCGTTATATCTCTATACTTTGTTATTATCCATTCGATTTGTAAAGGCATTGTCTCTGCCAAAGGAGCTTTACTCGTCCATCTTTCTTTATTACAGAGGATTATTAATTTTTTTATTCTATTTTTCATACCACCAGCTTTTCTTGGTGGAACGTGTTTTAAAGCCCATTCAAATTGTAGAGATTCTATTTTCGTTGGAAAACCATGTATTATACAAACATGTTTCCACCCAGGTCCTTTTGAAGTTGTATATTTGGCGCCTCCCTTTATTTCACCATTATGTGCTCTTAATCTTTTTACCACGTTGTTTGAAACACCAACATAAGTGTATCCTCTATTTTCGATAATATAACATGACCATTTGTCCATTTATAAAATTGATATTAATTTGTCATTAAGTTAATAATATAAATAATTAAATGGATAAACATCTTAAAAATATATATGGATTCAATACCTTTCGGGGAAAACAACAAAATATTATTAATGACTTGTTAAATAAAAAAAATGTTTTTGCCATTTTACCAACGGGAGGCGGTAAATCTTTACTCTATCAGTTTCCAGCTACTTATACTGATAAAATTACAATTGTAGTTTCACCTTTGATTTCGCTGATGAATGACCAATGTAAATATCTTAATTCCAAAAATATTATGGCTGTTTGTTTAAATTCAGAGTCTTTTGTTAATGTTTCGAGTTATATAAATTATAAAATTATTTATACAACTCCTGAGTTTATTATGTCCAGGTTACAAGCCTTTAATAGTATTAAATCTCATATTGGTTTATTTGCTATAGATGAAGCCCACTGTGTATCACAATGGTCCCACGATTTTAGACCGAGTTACCAAGGCTTAGGTGTTATTAAGAAAAAGTTTCCGGATATCCCGTTATTGGCTGTTACAGCAACCGCTACACCACGGGTATTGGTAGAGATGTATAAATTTTTAAATGTAAAAGATCATGTTGAATATTCGTTGGGAACAAGAAGGACAAATCTTATAATTAAAGTTTTACCGAAAAATCAATTCACTAGGTGTACATTTAAGGAACCTACTATTGTGTATGTACAGACACGTAAATTGTGTGAGAAACTTAATGATGATTTATTAAGGAAAGGTATTTCATCAGCATGTTATCATGGTGGGATGTCAAAAGACAATAAAAATAATAGTCATGAATTATTTATTAATGGAAAAATTATAGTTATTGTTGCGACTATTTCATTTGGAATGGGAATTGACAAATCTGATATACGACATGTTATAAATTATGGTGTTCCCGCAAATATTGAAAGTTATTATCAAGAAATTGGTCGTGCGGGAAGGGATGGTATTAATAGTAAAGCTACTCTTTTCTACAACGACAGTGATTTTACTACTACTGCCTATTTGATTTCTTTATCAAAAGACGAAGAACAAATTAAAATTAAAACAAAAGGTATGAATACGTTTAGAAGTTATTTACAGGAAAAAAATATTTGTAGACAACAGCTTATTGACCATTATTTCGCTACTGGGGATTTTGCGTGTGAAGAAGATGTCAAACATATTCCAAAATGTAATATGTGTGACAATTGTTTAGATACCAATAAACAACCTTGTATTGATATTAGTACTGACGCCAATACTATTATTGGTATTATTGGAAATTATCATAGGAAAAAAGGTTATAATCTTGGTGTAAAAAAAACGATTGCGTTAATTAAGACGTGTATTAAAAAATCAAGTAAATGGGTAAAGGATGTTCTTGAAATTTTAATTACTAAAAATGTATTGTATAGGTACAAAGCTGGGTTTGGTTTTGTGATTGGTGTTGGTGATGTTGATTTAAAAGATGTTTTACCTATTAAATCAAGAGCTGATGGTGTTGCTAAAAACAATAGTCTTATTAGAACTATGGCACTTCGGGATAAATTGGCTCGTAAATTTAATTTAGTACCTTCTTCTTTTATAAATGATCGGGTTATTATGAATATTGATAAAAGATCTCCAAAGAGTATGAGTGAACTTTGGTTTGTTGATGGTATTTCAAATGAATTTATGATGACTTCTCATTGTATTGAATTTATGGACGAATACCTTTTGGGGAAAAGGGGTGTGGTAAAAGTTGGGAGTGGTGTGGTAAAAGTTAAGAAAGGAAGTAAAACAAGGGATAAGGTCCACGCCTATTATAAACAGAAAAAATCTATAAAGGAAATATCCAAACTATTACAGATTGGTGAACAATCTGTTGAAGGTTATATTTTATATATATATGAACATTATGATGATGAAATACTTATGGATTATTTTGATCTAACTGAGGAAAAGGAGGATAAAATTAAAGAGGCGATTAAAAAAGTTGGCTTTGAAAAACTAAAACCGATTAAGGAAATTGTGGGTGATATTACATATTCTCAAATAAAATTATATTTATTGGTTATGAAAATAGAGAATGATTAGCAATTTCTTACACTTTTTACAGTTTTTGTAACATATTTTTAACATATTCCAAGTCCATATAAATGTTATTAATGTTGCTATTTCATAATTTATAAAAGATTTTGTTCTCATATTTTCATTGTTTATAAACAATAGCATATGAATCAACCAACCAAGTCTTTCTATCATGTCAAATTTGTTTTCTTTGAATTTATAAAATAAATACCAGAGTATTGTATAAATTATTCCAATGTATAATTTAATAGGTAGGCCTTTGGGAAATAGACTTGTATTGTAAAGGACTCTTCCGTTGGTTACTTTCATTATTGCTTTTTTGATTTTTTGCTTTTTGATTTTTTGTTGTTCTAGTGTTGTAGATTGTTTTTCATTTCAATTTAATCCACTTCTGATATTTCTATTGTTTCTTCTTCTGGTATACTTGACATGTCTGGTGGTGCTGATGGTGTTCCTGGCATTCCAGGCATTCCTGACATTCCTGGCATTCCTGGCATTCCTGGCATTCCTGACATTCCTGGCATTCCTCCTGGCATTTGTCCAGGTTGTCCTTGTTCAGCATATAACTTCGTCATTATTGGTCTACATACTGACTCCACTTCCTTTTGTTTATTTTCATAAATCTCTTTTTCTTCGTTTTGATTGTCTTCTAACCAAGATAATGTTTCGGTGATCGTTGTTTCCAATGTTACCATGTCTTCGGGTGAAATTTTTTCCTTTAATTTTTCATCCGTTGTTGAATTTTTTAAGGAATAACAATAGTTCTCCAATTTACTTTTTGCTTCCACTTTTCCAGCATTCTTTTCATCTTCTTCTTTATACTTCTCGGCATCTTGTACCATCTTTTCAACCTCTTCTTTACTAAGTCTACCCTTATCGTTTTTAATTGTAATTTTATGTTCCTTACCAGTACTTTTTTCTACAGCTGATACTGTTAAAATTCCATTAGAATCAATGTCATATGCCACTTCGATCTTTGGAACACCTCTTGGCATTGGTGGAATACCGTCCAACTGAAACTTTCCCAATAGATTGTTGTCTTTTGTAAATTTTCTCTCTCCTTCATATACTTGTATTAATACACCAGGTTGATTGTCAGCATATGTTGAAAATGTTTGACTTTTTTTAGTTGGTACTGTGGTATTTCTAGCTATTAAAGTGGTCATCATACCTCCAGCCGTTTCGATACCCAGTGATAAAGGTGCTACGTCTAATAATAATAGATCATCGATTTTTTCAGATTTAATACCCGATAGAATTGCTGCTTGCACTGTTGCTCCATATGCCACTGCCTCATCAGGATTGATATCTTTACACAATTCTTTATTGTTGAAATATTGAGATAATAGTTCTTGGATTTTTGGAATTCTTGTTGACCCTCCTACCAAAACAATCTTGTCTACATTGTTTTTACTTGTTTTTGAATCTTTTAATACCTTCTCTACAGGTTCAATACATTTTCTAAAATAATCAATATTAAGTTCGTTAAAACGTGCTCGGGTTATTGTTGAACTAAAATCCTTACCATCTACCAAAGCATCGATCTCTATAAATGCTTGTGTGCTTAATGATAGTGATCTTTTTGCTCTTTCACAAGAAGTTCTTAATCTTCTCAAAGCTCTTTTATTTTTTGAAATATCAGCTCGCATTTTTTTTTTAATTTCATCCGTAAAATATTCCACCATTCTATTGTCAAAATCTTCCCCACCCAAATGTGTGTTTCCAGCGGTTGCTAACACTTCGAATATACCGTCCTCTATTGATAATAATGATACATCAAATGTACCACCACCTAAGTCAAAAATTAATACCTTTTGTTCTTTGTCTGTTCCAGCGTCCAATCCATAAGCTATTGCTGCAGCAGTTGGTTCGTTAATAATACGAAGAACTTTTAAACCTGCGATTGTTCCCGCGTCTTTCGTTGCTTGTCTTTGTGCATCGTTGAAATATGCCGGTACCGTAATTACTGCCGCATTTACTTTTTTACCTGCATAGTTTTCCGCTATTTGTTTCATTTTTGTCAAGATCATTGCTGAAATTTCTTCCGGTTTCATTTCCTTTTTCTCTCCTTTATAATCAACACTAATAATTGGTTTATCATTTTTATCAGGAGTCACTTTAAAAGGCCAATGTTTCATATCTTGTTGCGTTTGTTGATCACTAAATTTACGACCGATTAATCTTTTTGCATCAAATACTGTATTGTCAGGATTCATTGATACCTGGTTTTTTGCGGCGTTCCCTACAAATCTTTCCGTATCTGTAAACGCCACATACGAGGGCGTTGTTCTATTACCGAGATCATTTGCGATGATTTCTACATTGTTGTTTTTCCATACTCCAACACATGAATACGTTGTTCCCAAATCAATTCCTACTGCTACTGTTTCACTCATATATATTATTATTATTGCTTGGTTTTTTAAATATATTTTTTATATATCTTTTTAAAAAAAAGATATATAAAAAATAATCTTTGTTGTTTTTGTTTTTTTGGTTGTTTTTGGTTGTTTTGTTTTTTTGGTTGTTTTGTTTTTTTGGTTGTTTTTTGGTTGTTTTTTGGTTGTTTTTTTGTTGTCCTTTAAAATTGATATTTATAAAAAATACTTTGCGTTATTAAAATGTTTAATAAAGTATTTATCGGTTTTGGTTTTACAACGTTATTAGCGGCGATCCTATTTATGATTTTGGGGGTTATCAATCAAAATATTCTTTTTATAATTTTGGGTTTTGTATTTATACTATTCACCTTTGTATTTGTATTATGTAGTTATCATTCTTTACATATTGTAAAAATTGAAAATACTGATAATATCATTTAAAGGTGTCTTTTAAAGATATCAAGACATCTTAAATTGAAATAAATATATGGTGTAACATATATATAAATTTTTAATGTTTAAAACTTTTAGCGTTTGTAAGAAAACATATCGCAGTTGGGGTCAAATTAAAAGAGTTAAAAGGTCTTAAAGGAAAAGGGGTCTTAGGGGAAATTTTCCCCTACATTGAATATCTTTTTTACCATTTCATCGGTTTCCGTCAAATTTACACAACAATCGGTAATACTTTTACCCCATTCTAAATTTTCACTTAATTTTTGTTTTCCTTCCACCAAGTTTGATTCAATCATAAATCCCATCATGGCATTTTTTTGATTTTTTAAAATATTTACACAATAATTAATAACAGTTGATTGGTTTTTATAATTTTTTTTACTATTACCATGCGAACAATCGATCATTACATTTTGTCTTAAATTTTTATTTTTTAATGTTTTTTTCATAGCATTGACTTTACGTATATCATAATTTGTTTCGTATTTTGATCCTCTTAAAATAACATGTGTGTCCTTATTCCCATTTGTTTTTATAATTGAAGCCTTTCCATCACCATTTATTCCATAAAAACAATGTTGATAATCAGCGGATATCATAGCATCTGCCGCTATATCCATATCACCGCTACTACTATTTTTAAAACCAACAGGCATTGATAGACCTGAAACCAATTGTCGATGTACTTGACTTTCAGTAGTTCGTGCACCTATTGCTCCCCAACTTATTAAATCGCAAATGTATTGTGGTGTAAATGTATCAAGGACTTCATAACCACAAGGCATTCCAATTTTATTTAAATATAACAATAATTCTCTAGCTAATGACAATCCTTTATTTATATTAAAACTATTGTCAAGATCAGGGTCGTTGATAAGTCCTTTCCAACCAACTGTTGTTCTGGGTTTTTCAAAGTAAACTCGCATAACAATGAACACCCTTTTACTGTATTTTTTCGCGATTAATTTTAATTTTAATCCATATTCTTTTGCCATTTCAATATTATGTATAGAACACGGTCCAATGATCATAAGTTTTCTATCGTCTTCCCCAGATAATATATTTCTTATCGTATTTCTGGATTTTTTAATAAATTCTACTGTTTTTTTAGTTGTGGGGAGTTTGTGATGTAAATCATTTGGTGTTATTAACTCTTGAATACCAGTGATATTAATATTGTTAATCTCTTCGTTTTTTAATACATTCATTTTGTATTTAATTATATAAATATATCTAATTAAATTTTATTGTAAATTTTATACAGATAAATTAATAACAGGTATTTCGGTGTTTTTATCATTAAATAAAACATAAAATAACCATATTAATAAACCGGAAATTATAAATGTTAAAACCAAAGATATACAAAACCTTATGTTGTTGAACTTTTTTTTATATAAACAGTCTTCATCACAAAAATAACTTTTATTACATATCTTAAAATTTATATAACTTTTATACGATTGTTCTATTTGTTGGTTAAATATTTGGTACTTTAATACCTTCCCACAAGAATCGCACGATTTGTGTATTGTTATACCCACATAATCTAATATTATATTTAATAGGTTTGGGTTTGTTAGTACCTTTTTTTCTGCCATACTTATTATTTATATTGTGTATATACTTATATTTATTTGAAATATCTTCAAAGAAGCATTAATCTATGTTTATATTTAGATTGTAAGTATAAAATATAGTGAGAAGACTATGTATGATGTATAAATGATGATAATAATGGAGGTTGATCATAAAGGGTTGTGTAATGATTTGTATAAATATTTAATATTATAAAGATTGACAACAAATATCCAGAAATGTACCGATATTATATAAATAATAGAAAACTTATTTTCTTTTTTTCGCGATTTTCTTTTTGTTTTACGGCGTGTTTTCTTAAATGATTTTCTTCTTCTTTTTCTTCTTCCTCCACCCAATGCCTTCTTTTTAAAAAATTTATATCCACCACATGTTTCCCCCGCGGCAGGGAAACAGTTGTATTTATAAATACCACATTCTTCTTATGGGTTGTCTTCCCGATCAATGACTCTTGTAAATTGAGCTAATATATGATTATCATTTAAACAATCTATAGGAAGGGTAAAATCGGTATTTTTGTATTTTATAAATTATAAATGTGGATAATGCAAAAACAATTCCACCCCACAACATATCCATTAAAGAAAATAGCAGTGTCCAATTTTTTAATGTTGCGTAATTTGTTAAATCATATACACCATAAACAAATACACCCAAA
>MDTF01018010.1_pt1 | contig 10523 bp, 12 predicted proteins | sample 811191 | NCBI WGS metagenome assembly MDTF01 (sample SAMN05326649, study PRJNA326480) | marine metagenome | isolation source: seawater | place: Southern Ocean | collected 2011
CATTCTATAAAATCAATTAAGCATTCTGATATCATATTGAAATCAGTAATTAGTTTAAAGAATTTAAATGAATCTTCATGAATATCAGGCTAAAGAATTACTTAAGGCTAACGGAATAAATGTTCCTGAAAGCCAAATTTCAAATAGCATTGATGAGACTTTTACGATTGCTAAAAAATTTAACTCAAGCATAGCCGTTAAAGCTCAAATACATGCCGGTGGTAGAGGGAAAGCAGGTGGTATCAAAATAGTCAATACACCTCAGGAAGCAAGAGAATTTGCCTCTATGATTATCGACAAAAATCTCATAACTGAACAAAATAAACCTCATGGACAACCTGTTAATCAGCTATTAATTGAAAAAACTATTGCTATAAAAAGAGAAATATACTTTTCAATTTTAATAGATAGACAATCAGAATCTATAGTAATAATAGCCTCGCCTTCTGGAGGTATGGATATAGAAGAAATAGCTGGCAACGAGCCGAATTCTATTACTAAAGAATATTGTAAAATTAATACAGAATTAACTACAAGCCAAATTAATAATTTAACTATTGGGCTTGGCTTAGAAGGCAAATTATTTAGTGAATTTGAAAAATTTCTCACTAGCTGCCTTAAATTATTTACAAATTTAGACTTATCTCTTCTTGAAATCAATCCATTAGTTATTTCAGATAGTGATGATATTATTGCTGTAGATTGTAAAATAAGTTTAGATGATAATGCCAGATTTCGTCATACAGAAATTAGTGAAGCGTATGACTGGCTCCAAATTGATAAAAAAGAATCAGAAGCTTTTCATAGCGGGTTAAGTTACATTGCTTTAGAGGGCAATATTGGCTGCATGGTTAATGGTGCAGGATTGGCTATGGCTACAATGGATTTAATAAAAATTTCTGGTGGTCTACCTGCAAACTTTCTTGATGTCGGAGGTGGCGCATCATCTGAAACTGTTAGCAAAGCCTTTAAAATTTTACTTTCCGATAAGAATGTTAATGTTGTATTGGTTAATATTTTTGGTGGAATTATGAGGTGTGACATTATTGCCGAAGGAATAATATCAGCGGTTAAAGAAGTGGGTGTTAAAATACCAATAATTGTTCGCCTAGAAGGAACAAATGTTGAGCTAGGAAAAGAAATTTTAAAAAAAAGCAGCCTTAATATTATTTCTTCTGACAGCTTAACGGATGCAGCTAAAAAATCAGTTGAATTAAGTGCTTTAGAAAATTAAATGTCTATTCTTATAAATAAAAATACAAAAGTTTTATGTCAAGGTTTCACTGGAAAGCAAGGTACATTTCATAGCGAACAATCAATTAAATATGGCACCAAAATTGTTGGAGGAGTAACTCCTGGCAAAGGTGGGCAAACCCACCTTGATTTACCCGTTTTTAATAATGTAAAAGAGGCAGTTAACGATACAGGTGCTAATGCAACGATGATTTACGTGCCACCAAAGTTTGCGGCAGAATCTATTATAGAAGCCAGTGATGCGGGTATTGAAATTATTGTTTGCATTACTGAAGGTATCCCAGTCATTGATATGCTAAAAGTAAAGAAAATAATTGAGTCTAACAATACCGTTCTGATTGGTCCAAATTGTCCAGGCATAATTACGCCAAATGAATGCAAAATTGGAATAATGCCTGGAGATATTCATAAAAGTGGTGTGATTGGGATTGTTTCAAGGTCTGGAACCCTTACTTACGAAGCGGTTCATCAAACCTCTATGAATGGACTGGGTCAAACAACGTGTGTTGGTATTGGTGGGGATCCTATAAAAGGCCTTAACTTTATTGAGTGCTTAAAAATGTTTGAAGAGGACTCAAATACTGAAGGGATAATTATGGTAGGTGAAATTGGCGGGTCGGATGAGGAGCTTGCTGCCGAATTTATTAGTGGAAATATAAAAAAACCTGTTGTAGCATATATTGCTGGATTAACAGCGCCAGAGGGAAAAAGAATGGGACATGCTGGTGCAATTATATCCGGGAGTTCTGGTAAAGCTATTGATAAAATAAATAGTTTAAAAAAATCAGGGGTATGGGTTTCTGAGTCCCCGGCAACAATGGGCCAAGTAATGGCCAAAGCATTAAAAAAACAAAATTAATAGAATGAAAAATACTCTAAATATTTTCTTTGTTTTTATCTGTTTAAATATCACTCAATTAAATGCTGAAGAAATTCCATATTTACTTACTGCTTCTGCCAAAGGTGACATTGAAACTGTTAAGGCAATTATTAATAGTGGGGGCGATCCAAATACTGAAGACAAAGATAAAATTACCGCATTAATGTACGCATCAAGAAAAAATAAAGTAGAAATAGTTGAGTACTTAATATCTCAAGGTGCAGAAATAAATAAAGTAGAAAGTGATGGATGGACGGCTTTGATGTTTGCTGCAAAAAAAAATTATACTGCAACTGTTAAGGCTCTCTTGAATAATAATGCAGATCCAAAAATGACAGATCCAGATGGCTGGTCTGCATATGGATTAGCAGCCACATCTGGTCATTACCAAACTATTGATTTACTTCTTAAAGGAGGTATTGATCCAAATAGTAGAAATAATTCAGGCTTAACTGTATTAATGTTGGCATGTAAAAGTGGTAATGTGAAAACTATAGATATATTAATTAACAATGGCGCAAAAGTTGAGATAAAAGACAAGTATGGTAAAACAGCCTTAATTCATTCTGCATCAAATGGTAATGAAAATGCAATAAATCTTTTAATCTTCAAAGGTGCAAAAGTTGATGCTATTGATAATTCTGAATGGAGCTCATTAATGTGGGCTATTAAAAGAAAAAATTATAATGCTGCAAAAGTTTTAATCCTTCACGGAGCTAATATCAACCATAAAGATAATGAGGGTTCATATTTAATTCATTACGCAATCCATACTAAGTCTTTGAAATTTATTAAGCTACTAGTAGATGCAAAAGTTAATTTAAAAGCTCGAGACCAATATGGTTTAACGGCTCTAGTTTATGCACTAAAGAATAAAAATAAAAATATAGTCAATTTAATCAAAAATGCAGGTGGAGAATACTAACTAAACATGAAAATTAGTCTAGCGCAAATTAACCCAACTGTAGGTGATATTAAATCGAATTACGAACTTATAGTAAAGCATGCCAAAATTGCAGAAAAGTCAAAAGCAGAAATTTTAATTACGCCTGAATTAAGTATCTGTGGATACCCACCTGAAGACTTAATTTTAAACAGTGGTTTTATTCAGGAATGCGATGATAGCTTGCTAAAAATTGCTAAGAGATTTCCTAAACTAAAAATAATCGTTGGTCATCCGAGAAACTTTAAAGGTTTATTATTTAACTCTGCGTCTATCCTATATAAAGGAAAAATAGAAAAAACTTACGATAAACAAATTCTCCCTAATTATGGGGTATTTGATGAAAAAAGATATTTTCAAGCTGGAGATAAAACTTTAATTTTTTCTCATAAAGGAAAAAAATTTGGTTTATTAATATGTGAAGATATTTGGGTTGAAGGTCCGGTAGAGAAATTATATACAGTTGATTATATTATATGTATCAATGCCTCCCCTTATGAAATTAATAAATCCGAAGCAAGGATTAAAAAATTAAAAGAAAGGAATTCATTAAATAATTGTTCGCTTATTTATCTTAATTTAGTTGGAGGGCAGGATGATTTACTATTTGATGGAGGGTCATTTATATATAATCAAAAATATGGATTAATTGACCGCCTCGACCAATTCAAATCTTTAAACAAGATAATTGATATAAAGAAAACTATAATGCCAAATATTTCCCCAAATAAAGATTTCAATTCGCCGGTAAAAAATTTATTGAATGGATTAATATTGTCTCTTAAAGATTATCTTACCAAAAATTCTATAAATAATATTTTTATTGGGTTATCCGGTGGTATTGATTCAGCCGTTGTTCTTTATATTGCTTCTCAAGCATGTAATAAAAATAATATTACAGCTATCATGATGCCAAGCCCTTATACTTCAAAAGCAAGTTTGGAAGATGCTAAAAAAATTACTAATCATTTATCAGTAACATACAAAATAAATTCTATTGAGCCTTTAATGAAGTCATTTGATAAATCTCTAGCTAAAGAATTTAAAAACTTACCTAAGGATGTTTCGGAAGAGAATATCCAAGCAAGAATTCGAGGAGTCTTATTGATGGCATATGCTAATAAATTTAATGGGATTGTTTTAGCAACAAGTAATAAAAGTGAAGTTGCTGTAGGTTATTCAACATTGTATGGCGATATGGTTGGTGGTTTCTCAGTTTTAAAAGATGTTCCAAAGACTTTGGTATATAAAATTGCAAAAGAAATTAACAGGACTAATAAAATTATCCCAGAAAGAGTATTAACAAGAGCACCTTCTGCTGAATTATCGAAAAATCAAACAGATCAAGATAATTTACCAGATTATGAAATACTTGATGCAATAATAGATTTATATGTAGAGCAAAATAAAAGTGCCAAAATGATAATAAATGAAGGATTTTCAGGACAAGTAGTAAGAAAAGTTATAAAATTAATTCATAGTAGTGAGTTTAAAAGAAGACAATCTGCTCCAGGTCCAAAAGTGACACATAAAGCTTTTGGTAAAGATAGGCGCTATCCAATTACAAGTAAATACAATCCATTTAAATAAAAGGAATTAAAAATGAAAAAAATTGAAGCGATAATTAAACCTTTCAAGCTAGATGAGGTTAGAGAAGCTTTGTCGGCTATTGGAATAATGGGTCTGACAGCAACAGAAGTTAAAGGGTTTGGTCGCCAAAAAGGTCATACTGAATTGTATAGGGGTGCTGAATATGTTGTTGATTTTCTCCCAAAAGTTAAGCTTGATATTGTTGTTACTGATGAAATGGTTGATAGCGTAGTGGAGTCAATTACTAAAACTGCACATACTGGAAAAATCGGTGATGGAAAAATATTTATTATAAACGTTGAAGATGCCATTCGGATTAGAACAGGTGAAAAAGGTGATGATGCAGTATAGTTTTTACTTTTCTATCTAAAAAAATTTTGAATTTCAACTAAATCTTCAGAGGTATCAATTCCTCTATGAGTTTTGCCCTCATACTTCAATACTTTAATTGGTAAATTATTTTCAATAGCCCTTAGCTGCTCAAGTTTTAAGCTTTCTTCTAACTTTGAAATAGGTAATTTACAAAAATTATCTAATAATTTTTTCGTATAACCATAAATTCCAATATGATAAAAATACTGCTGAACATTCCAATCTTTTTTATTATTTATTAGTGCCTCCCTATAAAATTTTATAGCGATATCATTTTGATCAAATATGACTTTTACATTATTTGGGTTTATATAATCATCAAATTTTTCAAAATTTGAACAAGCAGTTACATAATCCACACCTTTCTTTTGTAATGCTTTAGCTAGCAATGTAATCAATTCAGGGTTAATAAGTGGCTCATCACCTTGAACATTGATAATAATTTCATCACTCAGCCAATCTTCCTGATTTGCAACATCCAAAACTCTATCTGTACCAGATATATGGGTTTTATCAGTCATTAAGGCTTCAAAGCCATGCTGCTTCGCAGTTTTCATTATTCTTTCATCATCAGTAGCAATGATTACATGCTGAGCACCACTTTTACTTGCTTGAATTGCTGTTCTTATAACCATTGGTATTCCAGCAATATCAATTAATGGCTTACCTGGTAGCCTTGTGCTTTCATATCTGGCTGGTATAACAACATTGAAATTCATTTTATATTTTTCCAGAAATCTTTCTAGCTTCGCTTTCGAGTAAAATAGGTATTCCATCTTCAATTCGGTAAGCTAGTTTTGCTGACTTTGATATGAGTTCATTATTCTTTTTATCGAATATAAGTGGCCCTTTAGTTACTGGGCAAACAAGAATATCTAATAATTTTTTATCCACTTAATTAATCCTTAATTTTTTTACCATTTTTTTAAATAAACCTTCCTCAACATCTGCAAATATTGGTATATACCAAAAATTTTCTTGCCAGAAATTTTTACATTTCACAGCATCTTTTTCAGTCATTATGACATCCATATGATCGTAATCCTTAAAATCAGACTGAGTAAATAAATGATGGTCATTAAAGACCACTTTTTGAAATTTTAGACCAGTAGCACTTAATTGCTTAAAGAACCTTTCTGGATTGCCAATCCCAGTTATTACAACTATTTCTTTTTTAAGAGCATCCAAATCGGATCTCTTGTCACTATGAAGACAATTTTTTAGTATGACACCTTGACAAGACATTCTATAAGACGAATTTTTATTTTCATCTGACAAATATTTAGTAAATCCATTTAATACTAAAGCATCTACCTCATTTATTCTAGCAACCCCCTCTCTTAATGGTCCAGCTGGTATTAAAAATCCATTACCAAATTTTCTATCCCTATCAACTACAACTATTTCAAAATCTCTTTTTAACTCATAGTGCTGCAATCCATCATCAGAAATCAAAATATCAATATCAGGATAAGACTTTAATAATGCTTTCCCAACTTGCGCTTTCTTCTTACCGACAAATATAGGGATGTCTATATTATGATGCTTTTTAAAGCGCAGTTTGATCATTAAAGCCTCGTCACCTACATCCAAAACTTCTGAATCCATAATAACTTTTTGGGGGGATCTTGCATTAGAATTATAACCGCTACAAATTAGACCCGGCTTCATTCCTAATTTTATCAATTTTTCTAGCAGCCAAATAACTAATGGGGTTTTACCTGTCCCTCCAATAGTTATATTCCCAATGACTACAACAGGGACATCCATCTTGATCGATTTAAAAATACCAGCCTTGTAAGCCAAGCTTCTAAAAAAAATAATTAGAAAATAAAAACCACTTAATGGAAGTAAAATTAAAATCCATGTAGATTTTTTATAATATTGATTATTAAGAATCTCATGAATTGATCTCAATTTTAACTAAATCCTTTTTTATATAATTGAAAATAATTTTTTTTTGCTTTTAATAAGTTTTGATGTGTCCCAATTTCAACGATTTCTCCATTATCGATTACCACTATCCTATCAGCATTTATTACAGTACTTAATCTATGAGCAATAACAATAGATGTGCGGCCGCGCATTAAATTATCTAATGCCTGCTGAACAAGTTTTTCTGATTCAGAGTCCAGAGCAGATGTTGCTTCGTCTAATAAGAGTATAGGTGCGTTCTTCAATATTGCTCTTGCAATTGCTATTCTTTGTTTTTGTCCTCCAGATAACCGAACACCTCTATCACCTATTTTATGATCAAACCCATCAGGTAGTTTATTTATAAACTCTAAAGCATTTGCTGCTTTTGCTGCTTGCTTAACTTTTTTAAAATCAGTATTTTTGAAGCTACCGTATGCAATATTGTTATAAATCGTATCGTTAAACAATATTGTGTCTTGGCTGACAAGCGATAAATGATGTCTTAGATTATTTAACTTAATATCAGTAATATTATTCTTATCAATCAATATCGAGCCAGAATCTAAATCATAGAATCTTGGGATTAAGTTTATAAGAGAAGTTTTACCACCACCAGACTTACCAACTAAAGCAATTTTCTCACCTGGAATTATTCGAAGATTTATATTCTTAAGTACAGGTTTTTTAATTTTTTCATAAGAAAAAGTGACGTTTTTAAATTCAATAGAGCCAGTTATATTTTTTAATTTTTTCCTGCCAGTATCAATTTCTTTTTTTTCATCCATTACACTAAATATACTTATTGCAGCTGCAATTCCAATTTGGATTTGTTCATTTATTCCTGTGAGCTTCTTTATTGGGGAGATCAGCATTAATAGTGCACCAACAAATGCTGCAAACTCCCCAGGGCTAAAGCGACCAACTGAGTAATAAACCACCAATGCAAGCGAGATAGATGCAAGCACCTCAATCACAAAGCTATTTGTACCAGATAATTGGGCTAATCTTGTTTGCATTTTTCTATTACGAATTACAATTTGTGAAAATTTCTTAAATTCAAAAAGGCTTGATTCAAATATTTTTACAATACGTTGCCCAGAAATAGCTTCTTCTGATGCACTTGTCATATCACCCATTGTTGATTGAACTTCAACTCCAGCCCGCCTAAGTTTTGGGGATACAAGCTTTAAGTAAAGAACCATTAATGGAGCCATTAATGCAAATATAAGAGTTAACATCCAGTCTAAATAAAGCATGTAACTAACAATACCGATTATTGTTAAACTTTCACGAATTGACTCTAATGCAACTTTCGTAGCGACAAAAGATAATTGCTCTGTTTCATAGGTAAGTTTAGATACAATATTTCCTGAAGCATGGGAATCGAAAAAAGTTACTGGAAGAATCATTAATCTTTTGAAAGCATCGAAACGAAGGTCTTCAACAATCTTTCTAGAGACCCAGCGCATAGAATACCCTGAAACAAAACCAGATAAAGCCCTAATTGTCATTAATACAACTAAAGCTATTGGAAGAAAAATAGAAGAGTTTGAGGCTTGCTCAACAAACCCTTCATCTGTTATTTTTTTTATTAATGCAAGGAAGCCTGTATTTGTTAACGCCAAAATAACTAAAGAAAAGAGGCTGATGGATAGGATCCATTTATATTTAAAGGCGTAATTAAAAACCCTAGAATAGATCTTCTTAAATTCAGATAAGGTAACTTTAGTCGTTTGTTCTTTCGACATAAAAATATAGATACTTTTGGTTAATTAACTTTCGTAGAGAATGTAATTTTAGTTAAACCGGCTTGCCGAGATGCCTCCATCACATTAATCACTGATTGATGTGATGCTAAAGCGTCAGCATTAATAACTAGGGGATTATCATCATTGCCTGCAGATACCTCCCTTAGTTTGATAGTTAAATCTGCTACAGTCTGAGCACTAATTAATTTTTGATTTATTGTATATTTACCATCTTTACTAATTGTCACATCAATATACTCCAGATTCTTTTCAGCAATATTTGCTTCCGCTGTTGGTAAATTAATTTTTAATTGGCTAAAACGAGCAAAGGTTGTACTAACTACTAAAAATATAATAATAACGAGTAAAACATCAATTAAAGGAATAAAGTTTATTTCGAATTCTTCAATTTTTTTACCTTTTTGAAAGTTCATTTAAACACCTCTATTTTCTGTTACCGTTGATAATTTCAACTAACTTGATTGCTTGTTGTTCCATTTCAACAATAAGGGTATCAATCTTTGTCCTAAAAAAACGATAAGCAATCATAGCTGGAACAGCTACTACTATTCCACCGGCTGTATTATATAAGGCAATTGAAATTCCGCGGGCAAAAACAGCAACGTCATTACCGCTACTCGTAAATGAGCTAAACAACTCAACCATGCCAATAATAGTCCCAAATAATCCCAACAAAGGCGCTACTGTTGCAATAGTCCCTAAAGTAGAAAGGTATCTCTCTAATTTATGATTAACGGCTCTTCCTGTTTCCTCAATAGCTTCTTTAATAATCTCAGAAGAGCTACTATAGTTATTTAATGCACTTGCAAAAATCTCACCCAACATAGAGTGATTCTTAAGTGCTTGGATAGCTTCTTTCTTTACGCCATCTTTTGTTATCATTTTTTGAGCTTCTAAAAGTAAATTATCGGGAGCAATAATACTAGCTCTTAATGCCCAAAGTCTTTCAAATATTATAGCTAAAGCTATAATTGAGGCAAAAATTAAAGGCCAAATTGGCCAACCTGCTGCATGAATAATATCTCCCACTATGCGTATCTCCTATTTATGTAATTATATAGCTCCAATGATTATACTAGCCTACTTGGATTTTTCCCTGGGTTAAATTATAAATTTTACTCATTTTTTTTGCTAGTGAAATATCATGCGTTACTAAAATAATAGATGTATCTAACTCTTCTGCCAACTCTAAAAAAATATCAAAAACTTTATTAGCATTTTTATTATCTAAATTTCCCGTTGGTTCGTCAGCTAAAATAATATCTGGAGATGTAATAATCGCTCTGGCAATAGACACTCTTTGTCTTTCGCCACCAGATAACTCATGAGGGTAATGATTAATTCTTTTTTCGAGGGCTAATTTTTTTACAATTAAGGATAATTGAGCTTTATGCTCCTTAGTTAGGTGCCCTCTTATTGTAAATGGCATCATCATATTTTCAAGAGCAGTAAAATCAGGCATTAAATGATGGGATTGATATACAAATCCTAAGTTATTATTTCGCAAAGTGCATAAATCATTAGATTCCAAAGTTGCTAAATCTTTATCTAGTACGGTAATTTGACCAGTATCAGGTTTTTCAAGCCCTGCCATCAAATGAAGTAAAGTACTTTTTCCAGAGCCAGAAACTCCCGTAATCGCAATCCTCTCCGCAGCCTTGACGGTCAAATTAATATTATTTAACACAGGTTGTTCTAAACCAGGGAAAGATTTTGTTAATTGATTAATTTTTAATTTTATTTGATTATTCATATTTTAAGGCAGTTGCAGGCTCAATTCTTAGCTCTAATACTTGGG
>MDTF01008238.1_pt1 | contig 10520 bp, 12 predicted proteins | sample 811191 | NCBI WGS metagenome assembly MDTF01 (sample SAMN05326649, study PRJNA326480) | marine metagenome | isolation source: seawater | place: Southern Ocean | collected 2011
AAAATGACAAAAAGAATTAACGCAAAACATAAAGTAGATCGTAGACTGAAAGTAAATCTTTGGGGCCGACCAAAAAGCCCGTTTAATACTAGAGCTTATCCACCAGGCCAACACGGACAGAATAAAAGAGGAAAACCAACAGACTACGGCATTCAACTTTTCGCTAAGCAAAAATTAAAATCTTACTATGGTAACATTAATGAAAGACAATTTAGAAATATCTACAGAAAAGCACTTACTAAAAGAGGTGATACTACAGAAAATTTAATTGGGTTATTAGAAAGTAGATTAGATACAGTCATTTACAGAGGTAAGTTTACTCCAACAGTTTTCGCAGCTAGACAACTTATTAATCACGGACACATTAGAGTCAATAAGAAGAAAGTAAACATCTCTAGTTATCTTGTTAAAGAAACTGATGTAATTGAAATCAGAGAAAAATCTAAAACTCTAACAATAATTGATGGAGCTCTAGCTAGCAAAGAAAGAGATGTTCCAGAATACATTCAACTTGATGATAAAAATAAGACAGTTAAACTTATTAGAATTCCTAAGTTTGCAGAAGTCCCATATCCGGTTATTATGGAACCAAACTTAGTTATTGAATATTATTCTAGATAAATTAAATTAATTTTTTATTTGCTAAAAGTTCTTTCAGCTCACCTTTTTCAAACATTTCTTTTACAATATCGCAACCACCAATAAATTCTCCTTTAATATAAAGTTGTGGAATAGTTGGCCAATCACTATAAGACTTAATACCGTTTCTTATTTCTTCATTTTCCAAAACATTAATACCTTCAAATTTTACATCTAAATGTTTTAAAATATTTGAAACAGTCATAGAGAAACCACACTGAGGTGCGCCTGGAACACCTTTCATAAAAAGACAGATTTCATTATTTTTAATTATATCTTCAATTTTCGATTTTATATTCATTTTTTATTTTCCTTCTGTTGTGATTGATAGCGCATGTAATTCGTTGCCCATTTTTCCTTTTAAAGATTTATATACTATCTTATGTTGTTCAATTTTAGATATTCCGTTGAATTCTTTTGATATTATTTTTGCAGAATAATGATTATTATCACCAGCTAAATCTACAATCTCTATACTTGCATCTGGTATTGATTCAGTTATTAATTTTTTAATTTCTTCTATCGAAAGAGCCATTAGTAATTATTATACCATGTTGTGTTAGTTTTATACAGTTCACTGGACTTAATTTTAAATTCTCCAGACACTTCAAAATAATCATTCTGTACCATACCAATAGCTTCATTAAATATATTATTTTCATTCAGAAATGAACTAGTTTTATCTAAATTATCTGGACTTATTTCAACTAAGTATCTACCTTGATCCTCGCTAAAATAATATTCCATTAAATTAGTTAAATTTTTTGGTTTATTAATCTTTAATCCATAGCCTGATTTAAAAGTCATTTCTGCTAAAGCTAAAAGCATACCTCCTGCGGATATGTCATGAACAGAGTGCGCCAATTTGTCATTGATAAGCTTCAAAACTGCTAAGCCATTATTTTTTTCATTAGATAGGTTTATTTCAGGAGGAGGACCATCTGTAATTGAATAAATTTCTTCCAAAAAAACACTCTGAGATAATTTCCCAAAGTTTTTACCTATTTGTAAAATTATATTTCCTTCTTTTTTTAAAAACTGATTCATTCTGTTGTTAATATTTGAAATTAAACCAACTCCTCCAATCACTGGGGTAGGGTGAATATTTTTTTTATTCGTTCCGTTATATAAAGATACATTTCCCGATACAACTGGATAGTCCAAAAACTCACACGCTTCTTTTATTCCATTTACACATTCAACAAATTCACCCATTACCTTAGAGTTTTCAGGATTTCCAAAATTTAAACAGTTAGTGATGGCTATTGGTGTTGCTCCCACTGAAATTAAGTTTCTCCAATTTTCGCAAACAATTTGTTTACCACCGGTATAAGGGTGAGCTTTACAATAGTTTGCAGATGAATCGACAGTAACAGCAATAGCTTTTTCTTTTTTGTTAATTCTTATTATTGCTGCGTCCGAACCTGATCTTTGAACCGTATTCGTCATGATCATTTGATCAAATTGATTAGTTACCCAACTTTTATTAGATTGATTGGGTGAGGCAAGTATTTTTAAAAGCGCGTCTTCTAGTTTAATTTTTTTAAGATTTTTAATTTTTGTTTTATTTTCTGGTAGTTTTGTTTTTGTCCATTTTCGATCATAAATAGGAGCTTTGTTAGCCAGAGCTTCAATTGGAATCTCACCTATGATTTTGCTATTAAATTTTAACGATAAGATGTTTGTATTGGTTGTTTTACCTATAACAACAAAATCTAAATCCCATTTTTCAAATATTTTTTTTGCGTCTTTTTCCTTCCCCTCTTCTAATATTATAAGCATTCTTTCTTGGCTTTCTGACAACATCATTTCATAAGGTGTCATATTTTCTTCACGACAGGGAATCATATCTAAATATAGTTCCATTCCTAAATCGCCTTTTGATGCCATCTCAACACTTGAAGAGGTTAATCCAGCAGCACCCATATCTTGTATTGAAATAATTGAACTATCTTGCATTAGTTCTAAACAAGCTTCCATTAAAAGCTTTTCAGTAAACGGATCCCCAACTTGTACTGTTGGTTTTTTATCATCTGAGTTTTCATCAAATTCAGCAGAAGCCATTGATGCACCATGAATTCCATCTCTACCTGTTTTAGAGCCTACATACACAACAGATTTGTTTAAACCTTTCGCTTTAGAATAAAAAATCTTATCTTTTTTCGCGTGACCCACGGCCATAGCGTTAACTAAAATATTTTCATTATAAGTGCTATTAAATTTTGTTTCTCCGCCTACTGTTGGTATGCCAATGCAGTTTCCATATCCACCTATCCCTGAAACTACACCATTAAGCAAAGACTTAGTCTTTGGGTGATCTGGGGAACCAAAATGTATGGAATTTAAAAGGGCTATGGGTCTAGCACCCATAGTAAAAACATCTCTCAATATTCCACCAACACCAGTCGCAGCACCTTGATAGGGCTCAATAAAAGATGGATGATTGTGGCTTTCAATTTTAAAAATAATTGCATCATCATCACCTATATCAATTACACCAGCGTTTTCACCTGGTCCTTGAATTACTTGCTTACCTTTTGTAGGTAGATTTTTTAAGTGAATTCTTGAAGACTTATATGAACAGTGTTCATTCCACATAGCAGAAAAAATTCCAAGTTCTAATAAGTTTGGCTCTCTACCAATCAATTCTTTAATTTTAGAATATTCATCTGATTTTAAACCATGTTTTTCAACTATGGTATTTGTAATTTTCATTATAATTAATTTAATAAACTAGTGAATAAATTTATTCCATCTTTATTAGACGTAACATGATCTATCATTCTTTCAGGGTGAGGCATAAGGCCTAGAATATTTTTTTTATCATTCATAATACCAGCTATATTATTCAACGAACCGTTAGGATTATTTTCTTCATTTATATTTCCATTATTGTCACAATATTTGAAAGGTATTAAATCTTTATCTTCTAACTCTCTTAAGTGATCTTTATTTGTAAAATAATTTCCCTCATTATGAGCAATATTTAGTTTTAAAACCTGATTTTCTTTGTATTTATTACAAAACTTATTTTTGGTGTTGGTTGTCTTAACATTTACATCTTTACTAATAAATTTTAAATTTTTATTCCTTAGCAACACACCTTTCAAAAGCCCTGTTTCGGTTAGAATTTGAAAACCATTGCAAATTCCTAAAACTAAACAACCGTCATGTGCTGCTTTTATTACTTCATTTAAAATATTAGATTTCCCGGCTATTGCTCCAGATCTTAGATAATCACCGTAAGAAAAACCACCAGGAATTACAATTAAATCTGATTTTGGTAAAGCACTATCTTTGTGCCAGACCATTTTGTTCTTAAAATTTAATTTTTCTAATGCAAAAGCAACATCACGATCGCAATTAGAACCTGGAAATACTATTACAGCTGAATTCATTTTTTAAATTTTAGAAATTTGAAAATCTTCAATAGTTAAGTTAACTAAAAGTTTTTTACACATATCTTCGACTTGTTTTTTTGCTTTAGTTTGGTCATATTCTGTAATTTCTATTTCGAAGTACTTACCTTGTCTTAAATTTTTAAGATTATTCATTCCCATATTCTGAAGAGTCTGTTCCACAACTTTACCTTGTGGATCAAGTACATCTTTTTTTAAAGTAACTTTAACTGAAAATTTCAATTTATTTCTTTTTAAATTTTACAGAAGCTGTTTTACCAAAGTTAACTTCACTAATATTTGTTTCTTCAGGCATAATACCTAATCTTCTAGCAACATCCTGATAGGCTTCTATAACCATCCCTAAATCTTTTCTAAATCTATCTTTGTCTAGCTTCTTTTCAGTCTTCATGTCCCACAATCTGCATGTGTCAGGACTTATTTCATCGACTAATATTATTTCATTAATTTCTTTATTTTTATTCCAAACTTTTCCATACTCAATCTTAAAATCAACAAGTTTGATACCAACACCTCTAAACACACCCTGCAGTATATCGTTGATGCGAAGTGACATGCTGTCTATATTTTTTATCTCTCTTTCGGTAGCCCACTCGAATGCATAAATATGTTCTTTTGTAATAATTGGATCACCCAACTCATCATTTTTAAAATAATATTCAAGTAGTGGTTTTTCCATAATAGTTCCTTCAGAAATACCCAGTCTTTTGCTCAATGATCCCGTTGCAATATTTCTAACAATAAATTCAATTGGTATGATCTCAGCTTTTTTAATTAATTGTTCTCTCATGTTTATTCTTTTTATAAGATGAGTTTTTATCCCACATTGCCCCAACGAATTTAAAAGATATTCTGATATTCTGTTATTTAAAACTCCTTTGCCCTCAATATTTGCTTTTTTTAAAGCATTAAAAGCAGTGGCGTCATCTTTAAAATGTTGAATAACTAAATCTTTTTCATTTGTATCATAAATAATTTTAGCCTTGCCTTCGTATATCTTTTTACCTTTATTCATAATAAATTTATTTTTTTAAACTTCTTTTAAAAATTATATTAATTCTCTTTGTATGGTAACTAAAGTCAAAAAGTTTTTTGAGTTTGTTAACAGAAATTTTTTTATTAATTTTGGGATCTTTTATTAGATTTTCATAAAATGAGGTCCCATTATCCCATGAGTGCATTGCATGTTTTTGAACCAAACCATAGGCCTGTTCTCTTGTAAAGCCAACCGTAGTTAATTCAATTAAAACTCTTTGAGAAAAAAAAAGCCCATTTGTTAAATTTAAATTCTTAAGCATATTTTTTGGATAAATATTTAAGTTCTTAATCACACCATTTAACCTAACTAATGCAAAATCTAAGGCTATAGTTGCATCTGGACCTATATTTCTTTCAACAGCAGAATGAGAAATATCTCTCTCGTGCCAAAGAGCGATATTTTCTAAAGCTGGAACAACACATGAGCGTACCATTCTTGCTAATCCTGTTAAATTTTCACTCAAAATAGGATTTTTTTTATGAGGCATAGCCGAAGAACCTTTTTGTTTTTTACCAAAAAATTCCTCAACTTCTAAAACTTCTGTTCTTTGCAAGTGTCTTATTTCAGTAGCAAAACGTTCTATTGAACCAGCTATAATACCTAGAGTAGAAAAAAACTGTGCGTGCCTATCTCTTGGAATTATTTGAGTTGAAATTGGTTCAATTTTTAATTTTAGTTTTTTTGCAACATAACTTTCAACTTTAGGGTCTATATTAGCAAAAGTCCCGACCGCACCAGATATTGCACATGTCGAGATTTCATTTATCGCATCTTTTAGTCTTTTTTTATTTCTTAGGAACTCTTGATAAAAAGTTAACATTTTTAAACCAAAGGTTATTGGTTCTGCGTGAATGCCATGACTTCTTCCTATACACAATGTTTTTTTATGTTTGACAGCTTGTTTCTTAATTGTCGTTAGTAAAATTTTAATATCATTTAAAAGTATTTCACCTGATTGTTTTAACTGTAAATTAAAACAAGTATCAAGTACGTCAGATGAAGTCATTCCTTTATGGAGAAATCTTGCCTCTTTTCCAGCTTTTTCAGTTATTGAAGTTAAAAAAGCAATAACATCATGTTTTACTGATTCTTCAATTTTTAAAATTCTAGCAACGTTTATTTTTGCCTTTGGTTTAATTTTCTTAACCACCCCTTTTGGAATTAGACTAAGTTTTTCCATTGCTTCTGCGGCCGCAATCTCAATACTTAACCAAATTTTATATTTATTTTCATCCGCCCAAATATCTTTTAATACTTTTCTAGAATATCTTTCAATCATATCGAATAGGGTGGGTGGTTCATTCCATTTTTAGATAATGTAAAAACTTCATACCCTGTATCTGTTATACCTATGGTGTGCTCAAATTGTGCAGATAATTTTTTATCTTTAGATACAGCAGTCCAACCGTCATTTAACATTTTTGTATTATAGTCTCCTTCATTAATCATTGGTTCAATTGTAAATATCATACCTGATTTAATTTTAGGTCCTGTTCCTTTTTTTCCATAATGTAAAATGTTTGGTTCTTTATGAAATACTTTTCCTATACCGTGTCCGCAAAAATCTCTTACCACAGAAAATCCTTCTTTTTCAACATAGTTTTGAATTGTTGAACCAATGTCACCTAAAGTAGTTTCATTATTTAAAATTTTTATAGCTTTCATCATGGAATTATATGTAACATCTATTAATTTTTTAGCTTTAACAGAAATATTACCAACACAAAACATCCTACTCGTGTCACCGTGCCAACCATCTTTGTAAGCTGTAACATCAACATTCACTATATCCCCCTCCGTTAAAGTTTTATCCCCAGGTATGCCATGACAAATTACATGGTTTGTAGAAGTACAACAAGATTTAGGAAATCCACGGTAAAATAAAGGGGCAGAGTAGGCGTCATTATCATTTATATATTCATAACATAAACTATCTATCTGATTTGTTGTAATTCCTGATTTTATAGCTTTAGCAACTTCATCTAAAGCGCCGGCCGCTATTGAGCCAGCAACTCTAGTTGCTCTAAATGCTTCTTGAATATCTTCATTCATTAGTTTGAAATTTAATTTTGTTATTTAGTAATATTCCTTTTGGTGAAAATTTACAATCGTAGCAAAGAATTTTTACATTATTTTTTACTGCTTTTATTAAAGTTTTTGCGTATATAGGGTCAATATCATCTGCAATTTTAAATTTTTCACAATCGTTCCTCTGAATCACAAATAATAAATAAGCATCAAAGCCTTGTTTTCTAGCATTTATAAGTTCATTTAAATGTTTTGTTCCTCTGGTTGTTATAGAGTCCGGAAACTCTGCAACTTTAGCTTTTCTTTTTAAGGTAACACTTTTAACCTCCAGAAAAGATTTTGTTTTTTTGTCGTCTAAAAAGAAATCAAACCGGGTATGTTCCCCAAATACCTGTTCACTTTTAACTTTTACATTTTTACTAAAATTTTTAATTAAATTATTTTCTAACGCATGAGCAACAATTTTATTTGTTAAATGTGTGTTTACACCAACTTTAGATCCGTTCTCTTCTATTATCTGTAAAGTGTATTTTAATTTTCTTTTTTTATTAATAGCTTCTGTTATCCATACTTTATTATTTTCATTTAGCAATCCCATCATTGATCCTGAATTTGCGCAATGCGCCGTTATAATTCTATTTTTTATTTTAATATCAACGAAGAATCGCTTATATCTTTTTATTAATTGTCCTGATAATAATGGATTTTCAAAAATCATAATTTATACCAACAATGAAAAAAGCAAAAAAAAAACTTAACGCATCTATTCTAATAATTGGCAATGAAATACTATCAGGAAGGACACAGGATTTAAATGTGTCATTTATTTCCAATTGGCTTAATCTTAATTGCGGTATATCTATTTCTGAAGTGCGAATTATTCCAGATATAGAAAAAAAAATCATTTTTAATGTTTTGGATATGAGTAAAAAATTTAAATACGTATTTACCACAGGAGGTATTGGTCCTACCCATGACGATATAACTTCCTTGTCTATTTCAAAAGCATTTAAGGCCAAGTACGGTTTCAATGACGAAGCCTATTCAATACTTGAGAATTATTATGGTAAAAAAAATTTTAATGATCCTAGAAAAAAAATGGCAAAAATGCCATATGGCTCAAAGTTAGTTTATAACCCTTCAAGTTCCGCACCTGGCTTTAAAATTAAAAATGTATTTTGTTTACCTGGTGTTCCGTCAATACTTAAATCAATGATGCCTAACTTAAAAAAATATTTAATCAAAGGGGTGCCAACCAGCAGTATAACTATTAGTATCTTGGCTGTAGAAAGTCGTATTGCGTTCTATTTATCTGAACTACAAAAAAAATATTTCAAAAAAATTGATATTGGTAGTTACCCATTTTTTAGGCTTGGCAAAGTTGGTGTCGCAGCTGTGTTGAGGTCAACTGATAAAAAAATAATTGAAAAGTGTAAGAAAGAACTTTTAAAAATATTAAAGAAGAATAAAATTAATATATACTTTTTTAAATGAAAATTTTTGACTGTTTTATATATTGCGATGAAGATTTAATATTAGATCTACGTTTAAATTATCTGGATCAATATGTAGATAAATTTATTATTGTTGAAAGTACCTATACGCATAGTGGTGCAAGTAGAAAACTTAATTTTGATATTAATAAATATTCAAAATTTAAAAATAAAATTAAATATATTTTGTTAGATGAACCTCCTAAAGGATTAATGGAATTAAGCGAGAAGGACTCAGAACATAAACAGAATTCAAAATATATTTTAAATGCCGTTAAAAGAGAAAATCTACAAAGAAACACCATAATAAAAGGTATAGATGATGCCTCGCCTGACGACTTTATAATTATTTCTGATGTAGATGAGATACCTGACTTAGAAAGAAATAATATTAAAGAAACTAAAAATAAAATTATTTTATTTAAACAGGTATTTTTTTATTATAAATTTAATCTAAAACTAAATAATTATCCTTGGCATGGGTCTAAGGCTTGTAAAAAAAAGGATTTAATTTCACCGCAGTGGCTAAGAAACGTGAAAGATAAAAAATACCCTATGTGGAGAATTGACACCCTTATATCTAATAAAAAATACCAAAATATAAAAATTATTAATAATGGAGGTTGGCATTTTTCAAATATTAAATCACCCGCAGGTATTGAAAAAAAAATGAAAACTTATCTTCATCACAGAGAATATGATCTTAATCCAGTAGGAGAAAAAAGAATAAGTGAGATTATCAAAGAGAGAAAACCTATATATAATTTAAAAAATGACATGAAAAGTAATAAATTTGACCTATCTGATCAACTAGCTGTAGCCGATATCACTGAACTGCCATATTATATTCAAAAAAATATTGATAAATATAAAGACTGGCTAAGCTAATTTATGAAAGACAATGCGATAATCACCCTAGCAGATTCCAATTATTTTGTGATGTTAGAGGAACTAGTTGACTCAATTAACTCACACAGCCAAAGTAAAAATATTTCTATTTGTGTTTTGGACGCTGGCTTGACAGAAAAACAAATTAATATTATTGAAAAAAAAGTTTACAAAGTTTCAAAAGCAAATTGGGATATAGAAGTTCCAGGTTATAAAACAATGGGAAAAGAATGGTTGAAGAGTCAAGTCTCAAGAGCTTTTTTACCAAACTATTTTCCAGAATTTAAAAAATATCTTTGGATAGATTGTGATGCGTGGGTTAATTCATGGAACTGTATAGATCTTTACTATGCAGCATGTAGTAGCGGTAAGCTTGGGATTACCCAAACCATGGGTCCTGGTTACCGGATTATGACTAATGTAAAGTGGTTGTTTGGAAAATTAGCTATAATTAAATCTCAAAACTATAAACACGCAAGAAGTTCCGGTATTAATGAGAAAGACGCACGTACAATAGCATTTGCCCCTCATTTAAACATTGGAGTGTTTTCACTAGAAAAGAATTCACCCTGCTGGAATATTTGGCAAGAGAATCTAAAAAAAACTCTTTCAAAAGGTAAAGTTTTTGGTTCAGAGGGTTTAGCAATTAATCTATCCGTATATGTTGATAATGCACCGGTAGAATTTCTTCCGTTAAATTGTAACTGGATTGCCAGCAATCTTTTGCCTAAATACGATACAGAAAAAGAAATATTTGTTGAACCAAATTTACCGAACTACCAGATTGGTATTATGCATTTAGCAGCAGGAATTTGGATTAATGGTAAAGATATGAGACTAAATAAAGATTTAAACATTGATATAGAAACAATTAAAGGTGATAGAGTACTTAAATCTCTAAGATTCAAAAGTTAATAAGAATTATAAAGCACTCATTGAAAAAAGGAAGATCTCCATCAAAAGTTTCATCAGAAGGAATTTTAAATTTTGCAAAATCTATTAGCTTCAATGCAC
>MDTF01007223.1_pt1 | contig 10519 bp, 9 predicted proteins | sample 811191 | NCBI WGS metagenome assembly MDTF01 (sample SAMN05326649, study PRJNA326480) | marine metagenome | isolation source: seawater | place: Southern Ocean | collected 2011
GGTGGTCATTGTATAGCTGTAGACCCTTACTTTATTATTTCCGAATTCCCAAAAGAATCTAAGATTATAAGTACAGCAAGAGAGATTAATAATTATAAACCTTTATGGTGTGCAGAGAAAATTCAAAATGAGAAGCTAAAATTTGAATTAAAATATGGGAGAAAACCAAGTATTGCTTTAATGGGTTTAGCATTTAAACCAAATATTGACGATCTAAGGGAGTCTCCAGCAAAATATATTGCAACTAAAGTGTTGCAAAATGATACTAATGGGGATTATTTTGTAGTGGAACCTAATATCAGAGAGCATAATGTGTTTAAGCTCACTGATTACAAGAAGGCAATAGAGCAGGCCGATATAATTACTTACTTAGTGGCGCATCAAGAGTTTAAAGCGGTAACATTAACTAAAGAAAAAGTGGTGTTAGATTTTTGTGGTGTGCTTAATGATTAGACTAATAAACTTATAATAAATATATGAAATGATTATTTATGCAATTATACCAGCAAGAAGTGGATCTAAAGGCTTGGCTGACAAAAATATAAAACAAATTGGAGGTAAACCTTTATTGGCGCACTCAATCGAGTTTGCAAATAAATTGAAAGTAGATAGAGTATTTTGCAGCACAGACTCTGCTATATATGCCGAAATAGCAAAAAAATATGGAGCTGAAGTACCTTTCTTAAGAAGCACAGAAGCTTCATCGTCAACTGCAATGGAGCAAGATATTTTAAAAGATTTATATGATTGTTTTGAAAAAGATAACATACCACAACCTGATATTTTAGTTTGGTTGCGACCTACTTTTGTTTTTAGAAATTTCAATGATGTAACTAAATGCATTAATTTATTAAAAAAGGATTCTACTTTGACCTCTTCAAGAACTGTTTGTGAAAGTGAATCACGTCTGTACAGAGAAGATGGAGGAATTTTAAAACCTATGTTTGAAGACAATGGGAAATCTATGATTCGTCGACAAGATATTGTTAGGCAATACAAAGTCTTTTCTACGGATGTTTTTCGTTCAGACAAAAAAAATATTTCAGATTCCTTTTTAGGAGATAGAGTTGCAGCTATTATTACAAATAAATTATGTGGCCTAGACATAGATGATGAAATGGATTTCGAAATCGTTCAAAGCATTTTAACAAATAATCAACAAATAATTAATGAAAATACTTAAAAAAATACGGCCGATTATAGAGAGAGAGCTACAAACAATTATTTCTAAACGTGGTAAGAAGACAATGAAACCAGATAATAGTTATGTTTCTGAAGGCGATTTACACATGGATAAACTTGTAGCTGATTTCGTGAAAGAAAATTATACTTCGGTCCAATTAGTATCTGAAGAAAGTTCAAAAATTAATGAAATCGATTTGTCTTTGAGTGAATATGTCATTACTGTAGACCCAATTGATGGTACCGAAAATTTTGTTTCCGGCCTTAAAGAATGGGGTATAGGTATTTCTGTCTATCGAAATGGTGAGCATTATGAATCAATGTTAGGACTACCGGAATTAAAGGAATACATCTTTACTGGAGAAAAAATTGAACGGTTTGAATCTCGCATCCATGGTTTATCATCTTCACTAACGAAAAAAGAATTGGTGAAAATTGAAGAAGGATTTGAATATAGAATAATTGGATGCTGCATGTATAACATGGCTCAAGTGGTAAAAGGGTCATATGAAAAATTTTTTAATCCAAAAGGCGCTCACTCTTGGGATCTGTTACCTGGATTGAATTTGGCTTTAGAAAATAATTTATTAATAGAAGTAGAAAATAAAAAATACAATGGAGAATTTCTTCAACCTACTAAAAAATATCGTTTTAGCATCAGAAACGTTCGATAAAATTATAATTTTAGGAAAAGGTAGTACAGTAACATCTATCGATCCTTCAACCTATAAAAATAGTTTTATAATAAATATAAATGATTCTGAGCGAATTCAAAAAGGGAATTTATGTTTATTCAAAAATGCTTGGGTATTAGAATCTCTCGAGGAAAACGGTTTCCAAGCACAAAATTATGTAACCGTTAACGAAACGATGGTTAATGCGCATTTTGCAAAAGAAAAATTCTGCTTTGTAGATTATAATAATATTTCTTTCGAAAGCTTTGATAGTCTCATAAGTGATTTTAATTCAAGAGATTTCTATCTTTCAGATTTTCTTGTGCTTTCTGCACTGAAAGTTGCTTATTTAATTTCTCAGATTAAAAATAAAAATCTAAAAGTTTACTTGTTAGGATTTGATTTTAAAATAACTGAAAAAAGCGTGATTAATGATTATTCGGGTCACGAATTAGAGTATAAGAATATACTTTTTTTAACGCAAAAAGCATATTTAAAATTTATAAAGAAATATATTAATAATACAGGGAGTAACGAAATAATACATGTTGGAAGCACCGACATTAGCGATATTTCTATTGAACAGTATAATAGAACATTCTCAAAGAGGAAAGCTGAAACCAATAAAACTTTTGATATGCAATCTGCGTATGCTGATTTGATTAATCGTGTCAAAAAAGAAAATTATGTAATTGTGGTAGCGGAATTAACCAATAATCATTTAGGAGACGAAGAAAGATTGCGAAAGATGATTCGTTTGGCAAAAGAGGCTGGTGCTGATATGATAAAAGTTCAAAAGCGTGAGGTAGATTCTTTTTATTCTCCAGATGAATTAAAATCTCCATATACTTCACCGTTTGGAAATACCTTAAGAGATTATCGATCTGGTGTGGAGTTAACAGAACATTTATTTAGCGTTTTAATTGAGGAATGTAATGAACATCAGATTATCTGGTTTTCCTCAGTTTTAGATTATCCATCATTAAAATTTCTAGAACGATTCGATCCGGTTTTAGTGAAACTTCCGTCTACAATTTCAAATCACAAGAGTTATATAAAGAAAGTGGCTAAAGAATTTAGCGGTGACGTTGTCGTTTCAACAGGGTTTACCGATAAAGATTATGAATCATTCGTTTTAGATGCTTTTTTACCGGGAAGAAACTTATTTTTATTGCAGTGCACGTCAAGTTATCCTGCCCCACCTGAGGCATGTCAAATTGGTGTTGTACGTCATTACGAAGAAATATCGATTATTAAAAACCTTTCAGGATTAATACCGGGATATTCTAGTCATGATATTGGAAATATAGGAAGTATGTTGGCTGTTGCTGCTGGAGCAAAAATGATAGAAAAACATGTGAAATTAGGTAATATGGATTGGGTTCATTTTGATGGTGTTGCCTTAGACCTATTGGATAATACTTTTGGAGATTTTGTAAGTGCAGTGCGAAAAGCAGAATTATTGACTGGATCAAAAACTAAACAAATACATCATCAAGAGCATCACAAGTATAAAGTCCATACAAAATAATTAATTTGGGAATAAAATCAAAAACAATTTTTAAAAGCGATTTAGGTAAGTCCATTTCTTCTGGATACTTGCTATTTTTTATAAATAATATTGTTGCTCTTTTTCTAACTCCTTATATGTTACAATTCATTTCTAAAGAAGAATATGGCTTGTATATTTTATGTGTTGATTTTTTAGCATGGGTTAGTTTTTTGGAGTTCGGAACTAACAAAGTAGTCGAATCAAAAGCAGGACATTTAATAGCAAATAAGGACGATGATGGATTGAATAAAACTTTTAATGCTTCTTATTTCTTTCAGATTATTGTTGCGGCATTTATCTTCCCTTTTTTCTATTTCCTAGTGCAATCTGGAATCGAAGAGAATCAAGTAAAACATGTTCAATTAATCATTTTATTGTTTTCTGTTTCTGCAGCTCTCTCTGTTTTCAAAAACCTCTATTCTGCAGTTATTATAGCTAGTAAAAAAGTACATCTAGACAACAAAATAAAGCTTTTCAATAACATCCTCAATTACACACTTATTCTACTATTGGTACCTTACATAGGTGTGGTAGGTTTAGCAATTATAAATATTCTGACCATCATTCTCGTTGTAATTCGAAGTAGATATCGCGTCAAGAGTTTATTTCCTCAAATTAAAGTCCGAAGGGAGTTTTTTGAAAAAGAAGAACTTAAAAATCTATTTTCATTGGGAATGTATTTTTCACTTGGAAGTGTTGCTACGTTATTACTAATGAAAATTGACAGTTTCATAATAAGTAAAAACTTTGGTTTTGAGCAAGTTGCATTTTTCTATATTACTATAAAGCTTTTTATGCTAACTCAGAAAATTTTTCACATTGGTCTTAATAACTTTCGCCCTCATATTTCTCAACTATACGGAAAGAAAGAATTTTCAAGGATTCATACTTTCTTCACCCTGGTCTCCAATATTACATTAGCTGCATTAGCATTTGGCATTTCCATCATGATGCTAATCAATAAATATTTTGTAAGTCTTTGGGTTGGGAAAGAGTTTTTCATTTCTAGTGAGTTTAGCATTCTCTTTGGTTTTTGGGTTTTACTTGAACTGCATACAATTACTTCTCGAATTACTTTGACAGCCTCACTTCATAACATAAAATGGATTAGTTTCTTTAGAATTTTTGAGGCAGCTTGTCGTATCATTATTGTTTTATTTTTTATCTCAGGAACAGGAATAAACATTCTTCCGTTAAGTTCGGTTATTGCTTGTTTAGCCTTTGGTAATCTATTCTATCACTTTCAAATGCAGTACTATTTTAAAAAACACGATATTAAATCACAATCTTACATTATTTTTGTGCCTATAATACTTTTCATCAGTTTACTTCTGGTCTTGTATAATGATGTAATTTACATCTTTCCCTATGTTCTTTTAGTTGTAGGTATTGTTTATGGAGGATTTACGTTTATAAGGAATAAAGCAAAATATAAGAACTTAATATTTTTATTAAATAAATATGATTAATGCATTTAAAAAATACTTAGAAAAAAAGACAATCAATAAGCACAAAGCGAAATTAGCAAGTCAATGTATTGTTGGTAAAGGTTTTTGTGAATCCAAATTCTATTCCTCCAAAGACAAACAACTTTTGCAGGTTAAAATCATGAATCATACGAAGGAAAAAAACAACATTCGTTTTGGTGATTATTGTAATGTTTCTTGTAAAATAAATTTAAATTCAAAGGGATCAATAGTGGTTGGAGACTACGTTTATATGAACTTTTCAACTATTCGTATTGATCATCAATTAAAAATTGGCTCTACGTGTATGTTTGGACCAAATGTTACTTTCTGGGATACTGCGAACCACCCTATTTCTGTATCAAAAAGGCATCAACAAGCAATAGACTTTGCTGATGACTTTATACTATCTAGAAGTTATGAAGCAAACGGAGGCAACATTACAGTTGGCAATGATGTATGGATTGCCATGGATGCAATTATCATGGGAGGAGTAACAATAGGAGATGGTGCGATAATCGCAGCCAGAAGTGTTGTTACTAGAAACGTAGCACCTAACACTATGGTTGGAGGCGTTCCTGCTAAATACATTTCAGAAGTACCACATGAATAAAAAACCAAAGATTGCCATATTACTTGAATTCGGTTTTCACGAAATAAAAAAGTACATTCATAGCGGTTTTGCTATTGAGCTTAGTAAAGAGTTTGATATAGTTTGGTTTGCCAAGGAAAAAGGTAGTAAAGAATTTCACGATTACTTTACTTCTACAGGATTTCCATTGGTTTATTTCGAAGAAAAAGATTTTAATAAAGAACCAACTTCTATAGAAAATTACAATCAAATTATCCGTAGAAACTGGGCGGCAAATAATAATACTGGTGGGTTTCACAATTACAGAAAAGTAAGAACAAAAAGTTTTAAAACAGCCTTTTATGGAAACTCTCTTGCTAAATTCATTTTTGAAAAAATTACAATTAGACAAATTGAAAGAGTCTATTATTCTTCCAAAATTGAAAAACAACTTAACGACAATTCAATTGATGCTCTTTTATTGACAGGCTATTCTTGCTTTGCAAAAAGTTTTGTTACCACGGCTATTTCGATGAATAAGAAAGTACACTATTTGGTCAACAGTTGGAAAGATTTGTACATCAACAATTTTATTCCCTTCAGATCTCTGACAACTCTATTTGTATGGTCAGAACAAATGAAGTTCGATTTCAAATACCATATGCCCTATTTGAAAAATGCAAATTTTGTTGTTTCAGGGAATCCAACTTTTGATCTACTTTTGAATGCAACGCCAAATCAAAACAGAGAATTTTATAGTGAGAAATATAAACTTTCACTAAACAGTAAGTGGATTTTATACACCATGATGCCCGTAGGTCTAGTTTTAGATGAAATTGAAACCATTATTTTTACAGCAAAAGAAATTCAAAAGCATTTTTCATCAGAGGAAATAAATATATTGGTGCGCAAAAACCCAACGCACAACCAAGTTGACTTCAAGAATATGGAATTACCTCAAAATCTTAAAATCGCTGACTATTACTGTACTTTTGACAAAGAAAAAGACATGATTACTCAGTCGATAGAAGGCGAAAAGGAATGGATTGATTTATTATTGCACTCTGAATTGAACTTAAGTGTTCCTTCAACGGTTACATTAGAATTTTTAGCGTTGAACAAACCAGTGTTAAATATTGAATATAATTCAAAGAATGAAATAGACAAGCGAATAACCCAATTTTTCGAAGCAGGTTATTACAAACCATTGTTCACAAACAAACAAGTTGAGCGTTGTCAAAATATTTCTGAATTAATCTATAATATTGAAAATTCAGTTCAATCAACTAAGCCTACTAAGTTAATTGGTGAAAATAATGAAATTCAAAAAGCAGCTGAAATAATATTAAAACAGCTAAAAATTTAAATTAAAATAATTAACCTTACTAAACTGCTATTTAACAATATCTATTAAAAAAAAATGAAAATTCTTTATATTTGTAATGAATACCCTCCCCAAGTCCACGGTGGTATAGGAAGCTTTATGCGTGACATTGCTGAATCCATGAGTCAACATTCTCAGCATGTCGAAGTGTGGGGAGTATATCACAACATAGAAAAAGATACAAAAGAATACCAAAATGGCGTTTTGGTTCATCGAATTAAAGGCAACGCTAATACAGGTAGATTAAATTCCATTAAATTTCGCTTAGAGTTTTTAAATAAACTCAAACAATTTATTAAAGAAAATCAATTTGATATTATTGAAATTCAAGAATGGAAAGGATTACTTCCTTTTGGATTAAATCACTCTGGATTTGTTGTTCGGCTGCATGGTGCAGCGATATTCTTTGATAAATTACTTAATAGACCAGGCAATAGATTGGATCATATTTATGAAAAAATGATGCTAAAGAGGAGTAAAAACAAAGTGGCTGTCTCTAATTTTTGTGGAAAGAAAACATTAGAATTATGCGGCATTTCACATCAATCTTTTCATGTGATTTATAATTGTGTAAATGTTAAAAAATTGGAAAGTTTTATAGTTGATAAATTTCAACCTTTCAAAATTGTATTTGCTAATTCTGTTCTACGAAAAAAGGGTGTATTTGAGCTAGTTAAAAGTTTCAACTCTATTGCAAAAAAATTTCCGTTAGCAGAATTGCACATCATTGGTAAACTGGGCTATGTAGAAAATAAAATAGGTATAAAGAAAATGCTAGAAGAAGTTATCGATCAGAAGTTTAAAGATCGTCTCTTTATACGTGGTTGGTTAAATGATGCTAAAGATGTATACGAAGAATTAGCTTCAGCTCATATTTGTGTATACCCTTCTCATATGGAAGGATTTGGAATTGCTCCATTAGAGTCTATGGCTATGAAAAAAGCTGTGATTTTCATGAACAACGGGCCAGGACCTGAAGTAATTGAAAATAACGTTTCAGGATTACTTGTAGATTCTTTATCACCTTTAGACATCACTAAGAAAATAGATATGGTTTTCACGGACGATAAATTGGCTATTAAACTTGGAGAGAAAGCTAACGAAAGAACAAAAAAGCTATTCGATAAAGAAACAGTTTTTGCTAAAAACAATCTTGACTACTATAATTCTATAATCTAACAATGGATATTATTATATGCACATATAATCGACCAGCTAAAGTATTAGGACTAGTGAAGAATATATTAGCTTGTGTTATAAAACCAAAGTCTATAATTATTATAGATTCAAGTGATGAAATAAATGATGAGATTAAAAATCTTGTTAATATTATTTATTGCAGATCAAATCATAAAAACCAACCTTATCAACGCTATTTAGGTGTTATGCATGCTAAAAGTGATTACATATTATTTTTAGATGATGATATGGTAATCATTGATTCTAATTTTTTAGTCAGAATAAGAGACATACTTGAACAAGAATCAGCTGATGGTCTAGCTCTCAATTTTAACGATAGGTACCAGGATACAACATTAGCTGCAGTCCCCAACAGTCTGTTATTTAATAACCTGAAAGGTCTTAAGAAAATAAAAAATTGGGCTACTGGTTATCCTGATTTAGACGAAGGAAAATTAGGATTTTGTGGTAATCGAGGCAAACAACCACTTAGTATTCAGGGAACTGAATATGTAAGCGGTGGTGCTTTTATAGCAAAGAGAAGTAAATTGTTTCAAAATTTTAATTTTCAATTGTTTGATTTATTTGAACAGGGAATTGGTATGGGAGAAGACGCATTAATAGGTTATGGAATTCATAAACAAGGCAAACTTTTGTTTGTGCCTGAAGTTATGTTTGTTCATGATGATCAAAAAGATTCAACCTATTCTGCGAATATTTATGATTATGCAAAACGTGTTTTATTTTCTCGATTGTATTTGTCTCTAGAAAAAACAAGAATAGATAATAGTAGAGAGTCAAGGGCAAAAATTCATTTTTATTGGTATGCTTTTTGGCGACTAACAGGTTTGTTTTTTAATTTTTTAATTAAATCTTCTTCAAAAAGGAAAAAAATGTTATTTGGTTCATTTAAAGGTTTGCGCATGGCTGTAGAATTTCAGTTTTGTCGCAATTTACAACGGAATCAATATTGGATGAATGAAATAGAAAAAAATAGTATTAACTAAAGATGAATATGGGCCCATCATATACAGCACACAAACAAAGGTTTAATTTGTTTCCTAAGTCAATCCAAAAGAAGATCAATTGGTTTGCATTTTTTTTAGCATTTCCATTTTTGTCTATTCTTGGTAATTCAATTACTTTTTTTATTTTTTTGTTGTTAATAGTTGATGTGGGGAGATTTTGGAAGAGAAAGTTCAGAGGTAAGCAGTTGCTTCTATTATTTATATTCATAGGTTTGGTTTCGTCAGTAAGTTCACCTATCAATTTGAAATTAGAAAATTTGCGATGGGTGGTAGTATTAATACAGTATGTATATTGGATATATATGACAATGTTTTTTATTATTTACTTTGAAAAAATAAATTTACTTCAATTGAGTAAATGGGTTTTTTATGGTTCGGTATTGTACTCAATTGCTTTTTATTTAATTCCATTTGAGTTGGATAACCCGATTGTCTCCTTTGAATTCAATCCAGGAAGAAATTCTTATATATTTAATATGTTAGCTTGTATTCCTATTTCAATTTATTATGTAAAGATGAAATGGGGAAACAGAAAAACTTATATTGTTTTAATTCTTTTCTTATTACTAATGTTTATCTCAAATGGACGTTCAGGTGCAATTATAATTCTTATAGAACTTTTTTTTATTACTGCAATCATCCGTCCATCATTTCAAAGAGCTTCAAAATATTATGTATTCATTTTATTATCTCTATTCATACTTGTCCAAACAAGCACAGCTGAAAGGTATTTAGATTTTTTATCCTACCAAATAGAAGGAGTTAGTCCTCGAATGGCGAGTTTATTAAGATCAGAAGGAGAAGGTGATTTAACTCTCGATAAATCATGGTTAATACGCGAATTGATGATTGATAAAGGAAAAGAAATAGTTATAAGACATCCTTTGATAGGAATTGGCCCAAATAATTTCAAATATTATAATGCAGAACTAAATGATTTTCATGACTTAAAAAAATATAAACGTTTGCAATCTGTATCTAAAATAAAACTTTCTCAGGGAACATCTCCACACAACACCTATCTTCAAGCTGTTACTGAATTTGGTATTACTGGTTTTCTTGTTTATATCCTATTTATTTTGACCCCATTAATTTTTTCCTTTAAGAAATATTTGCGTAATAGTCTGAAACTTGAAGATCTTGTGTTAATTAGTTTTATAGGAATAACTATCCATTTCTATGTAATTGCAAATCTTTCAGGAGCTTTACCATGGTTCATTTTTGGACTTAGTTGGGGACTGGTAAATAGGAATAGAAGAAATAGTAAGAAAAGCATAAGATGAAATTAGCATTCTATTATCATATTCCAGTTGCTGCTAAAGAAGGAGGGCTTTTCCTTCCAGGATATATAGGCGTTTTTGTAGATGAGCTTGCTAGAAATATTGATAAGCTTTATCTTGTAATGCATGAAGCTAAAGGTCGTGAATATGAAGAAGCCGATTATCAACTTGAATGTTCAAATATTACATTTGTTAACTTGGGA
>MDTF01015759.1_pt1 | contig 10519 bp, 11 predicted proteins | sample 811191 | NCBI WGS metagenome assembly MDTF01 (sample SAMN05326649, study PRJNA326480) | marine metagenome | isolation source: seawater | place: Southern Ocean | collected 2011
CATGGAGGAAGTAAAGTTCCATATGTTGAGTATTTTTTAAAATTAAAAAAATTAAAAAAATATAATCAGACCGAGCAAGGCTTCAGGTATTTAAATAAATTTAATTCAAATATTCTTTTGGAGAAAGCTATAAAGATAAAAAAAAAAGACGAATTTTATTGGTTTTCAAAAGAAGAAATCAAAAAATTAATAAGAAAAAAAAATTTGATAAATCAAACTACAATTTCAATATTTTCTTCAGTAATTCAAAAAATTAAAAAAGATAACCCCATAAACAATGAAATTAAGATACAAACTTGGATTAGAGAATTAAACAAAAGATTTTATATCAAAATAAAAGTTATTGATCTTAATCAGCTTAAAGACTGGTTAGTAAATGTAAAAGAAATTTGCCATAAAAAGAAAAAATATTTTTCAATTATAGGTGCAAATATAAAAGCTAATAAAAGAGAGGTTCAAAATTGGTCTCAACCTAAAATTAAAGGAACAAAAATAGCTTTTGCTGGTTTTTTAAAAATGAATCATAATGGCACAGATCATTATTTATGTAGATATGTTATTAAACCTGGCATAAAAAACAGTGTGATAGGATGTACTGTAAATACCTCAGATATATCAGGCTATAATCAAAATAATAATTTAAATATTATTGAAAAAAATTTTATAAAAAAATTTTTTATGTCAAAACTATTAAAAAAAAATATTATTTTTGACAATATATTATCTGATGAAGGTGGAAGATTTTATCAATGTCAAATTAGGTATGTTGTTTCTCTCATAAAACATGATGATATCAAAATTATACCTCAAAATTATATGTGGCTATCACATAATCAGATTGTCGATATGATTAAAAATAAAAAACTAGATATTGAGTCTAGATTGTTATTTGCTTGTGTTAATATTGATCATATTAAATAAATGAAAAAAAATACTTTTTTATTATTGGGATATTCTCATATTGCAAAAAAAAGAATAATTGATGTTTTTATAAAGAATAAAATTGAATTTTCAATTGCATCAAAATCACATAAAGAAAAAATTAAAAAAGTGAAAAAACAATTTTCTGATTATAATGACGCTTTGGTAAATTCAAAAGCTAATATTGTATATATTTCTCTACCGAATGCTTTACATTTTTATTGGGCAAAAAAAGCATTATTGTTGGGGTATAATGTAATAATTGATAAACCAATTTGTAATAAGTTATCTGAAACAAAAAAACTAATTAAAATTGCAAAAACTAATAGAAAACTTTTGTCTGAGGCAATATTTTACAATTATCATAATCAAATAAAAAGAGTCATTAATATTGCAGGAGGTAAAAAAGCTATTAAGGAAATTAAAGTCAATTTTATAATACCAATGCCAAATAAAAACTCTTTACTTATGTCAAAAAAATTTGATGGTGGGGCTATTATGGATATGGGTCCATATGCTTCATCAATAGATAGAATTTTTTTTGATGAAAAGATTAAATATTTAAAAATAAAAACTTACAAAAACCACATAAAACTCCCTATTGGTTTTGAATTTTATGCAAATTATAAAAAAAGACAATATACAGGGTTATTTAAATTTGGAGGTGAATACATTAATCAAGTTAAATTCTTTACTAAAACAAAAGAAATTACCCTACAAAGAGTATTTTCTCCACCTAGTGACTTGGATCTTAATGTGAATGTAATTGAGGATAAATCAATAAAAAATTATCAGGTCAAAAAAGACAATTGTTTTGAAAATTATCTTTTAGAGTTATTAAAAAAGATAAATCAAAAAAATTATAGTTACTATTATAAACAATTAGAACAAGATCATTTATTCAGAGATAAAATACAAAAAAAATTTCTTAGAAGCTAATATCTTAATCTTTATAATCTATCTTATTTTTTGTTATCAAAAATCTGATTTAATTTTAAAATAATTTTGAGTTGATCTTTTTTATTTAATTCTGGATATATAGGAAGAGAAAATATTTCCTTACAATATTTTTCGGTATTTTTTAGAGAAATTTTTTGTTTAAAGGGAGGCATGATATGAGTGGGGTATGGATAAATTATATTAAGATAAATATTTTGTTTTTTAAGTAATTTTAGTATTTGATCTCTTTTTTTATGCCTAACAACATACTGATGGTATGTGTGTTTATTGTCAGTAGCAATTTCAGGCAATTCTAAGCCTTTTAATCTCAGGCTTTTATCGTAGATTTTTGCTAATTCCTTTTTTTTATCTAAATTTTTTTTAAAATAGCCCATCTTTAAATTTAGAATAGACGACTGGATTTCATCCAATCTTGAGTTAATACCCAATTCCAATGAGAAATATTTATTATTAAATTTACTCTTTGGTTTTAATTGCTCAATACCGTAGAAACGTATTCTTCGAATTTTTTGATATAATGACAAATTTTTAGTCGTAAGAAACCCACCATCACCATAAGCACCTAAATTTTTGGTAGGGTAGAAAGAAAAGCAGCCTATGTGACCAAAATTTCCAACTGGTATATTTTTGTGTTTTGCACCATGTGCTTGAGCACAGTCCTCAATTACTTTTATGCCATTTTTTTTAGCAATTGAACAAATTTTAGTCATTTCACAAGATTGTCCATATAGATGTACAGCTATAATTGCTTTAGTTTTTTTTGAAATTTTTTTTTCTAAATCTTTAACATTCATTAAATAATATTTATCAATATCAACAAATTTAACTTTTGCCCCAACATTTTTAATTGCAGTAATAGTAGGTATTGCTGTATTTGAAACTGTAATAACCTCATCATTATTACTTATGCCTAGAGCTTTTAATGCAATGATAAGTGCTTCAGTACCACTTTTAACACCAACACCATAATTAGATTTATTATCATTCAAAAAATTTTTTTCAAATTTATGCAATTCTTGACCAAAAAATAATTGATTACTTTTAAATACTTTACTTAAGGATTTTGTAATTTTTTTGCTTAAAAACTTATATTCTTTCTCATAAGACCAAGGTTTAATCATTTTATAATCTTTTTTAATTTATTAATATTCATAGAGTGATTTATGGGGATCTTTTTTATAAATAATTCTTTAGCACTAGCAGATTTGATCTTTGGGTTATATTTTTTTGCAAATTTATATACAGATTGGATAGGACCACCAATGTTAATAATTCCAGTTTTATTCAAAAGTTTTGGTATCAATTTAATTATATTTTCATGAAATGTAAAATTAGTTATCATGTCATCAAACGCCAATTTATGAATAAAAGGTTTTTCAGTCATACTAATTCTAAGTATTAGTGATTTATTATACATTTGTACCGCACACTCACCTCCAAGTTTAGACCAACCATAGTTATTAGAAGGGTGTAAAGGATTGTTTTCTTTGTACTTACCTTTAATCCCTGGATAAACATAATTTGTGGAAAAATAAATAATTTTAATTTTTTTTTCAAAACAATATCTAACCAAGTTAGCAGTTCCTATAATATTTATATCTATACTTTTTCCAACTTCCTTATCATGAATGTCCATAGGCCTAGATAAAGCTGCACTATGAATTAATATTGAAGGTTTAGTTTTAGATAAGTATTTTTTTACAGAATCATAATTACTTATATTCATCTCTTTACTTGTTGGGTAAAGAATATTTTTTAATTTAGTTTCTTTTTTAAATGTTTTCCCAAATCTACCAGTTCCTCCTGTATAAACAATTTTCATCTAAATTTTAATATGTGCAAACCATTTGCTTTTATTTAAATATACTTTTTCTTTTTTAAAAATTTCTTTCTTATGGTTCCAAGCAAATAAAAAAATTGTATCTGGTATTCTTTTTCTAAAATGACTCATAGAAACAACTGGAATATGAGTGCCAGGTGTATATTTTCCTATTTTTTCAGGTGTTGTATCACAAATAAAATCAATTTTATCATTACCTATATTGCAGTAGTTAAGTATTGTTGTACTTTTAGATGTTGCAGCATAACCAACAATATTTTTTCCACTTTGTTTAATTCTATTAATTTTTTTTATTAATTTTTTTTTTGAAATTTCACATTTTTTTTTAAAATCAATACATCCTCTAATATTATCTACATTGTTTTTTTTCTCAATTTTTAAATATTTTTGAACATTTTTTTTAATCATATGTGCTTTTTTTCGTGCAACAACATATCTCATTGATCCACCATGAGTTGTTTGCGGCTGAACATCAATTAAATCAAAATTCATTAAACTAAATAATTTTTTCACAGAACTTACAGAAAACATAAATATATGTTCATCATAGATTTGATCATATGAAATTTTATTAAACATTGAGCCCAAATAAGGCTCTTCAAAAATAAAAAAACCTTTTGGACTAAGCAAAAAATCAATTCCTTTTATAAGGTCTTTCAAATTTGGTACATGGCATATTGCATTAGCAGCACATATTAAGTCTGTTTTTTTTTTCAATTTTTTAAGTTTTGTTGCATTTTTGTAATTAAAAAACTCATTTATGGTTTTGATTTTATTTTTTCTAGCTACACGAGCAACATTACTGGATGGCTCAAAACCAATAAAATTAATTTTTTTTGAGTCAAAATTTTTAAGAAAAGTTCCATCATTCGATCCAATTTCAATCAATGTAGTTGCATTTTTAAAATAATTTTTTTTAATCCAAGTGGCATAATTCTTAAAATGATTTACCATTCCCTGCGAACTACCTGTAAAAAATGGGTAATTTTTATTAAACATTAATTTCGGTTTTGGATGATTATTTAGTTGAAATAATGAAATATCCTTCGAAAAACCAACTTCCATTTCAAAAAAAAATTCTTTTTTAAAGTCATTTTTTTTTATGAAGCCATTTGCAATAGGCATTTTACCAAAAGTCATAAATGGTTTAATCGTTTTATTAGTTATTTTACATTTCATACTAGATATTTTTAAGTAAATTGATTGTTTCTTTAATATCACTATCTATTTTGTTAGAAAGTTTTAGTCCACAAGATGATAATTTACTATCATCTACATGGTATGATAGTTGATTCATTATTGCTGTATCCACAAATTTAATTTTGATCTTCTTTTTATATTTTCTAATTTTATTTAAGATCTGATTAACAGTAAAATTTCCAGACAATGCATTATATATATCTCTTTTAAAAAAGTTTTTTTCAATACAAAATTTAAAAGTTTTAAATGCATCTTTAACAGAAAGATAGGGTCTATACTGATTTAATGCAGTTTTATAAACAGTAATGTCTTGATCAATAGCTGCATTTAAACAAAATTTATTAACGGCAGTATGAAATCTTATTCCTCGTGAAACACCTGAGATAGTTCCAAACCTAAAAGTTGTGTACTGTAATTTTTTTTCACGCTTTAGCATATTTTCTTCTATTAATTTTATTTTTGCATATGGTGATTGTGGTTTTAGGTATTTTTTTTCACATTTTTCATCAACTAAATCAGTTTGTTTACCATAAACACTTGTCGAGGATAAATGTATTAACTTAACGTTATTTTTTTTACAATATTTTATGACTGTCTTTAAACAATTAATATTATTTTTATACATTTCTTTTTCAACTCCAAAACTTTTTTCAGCGTTCGTCATTGAAGCACAATGAATTAGGTATTTAATATTTTTAAACTTATTTAAAGATTTTTCATCATTAAGATCAGCCAAATGAAATTCTAATTTATTCTTTTTTATATTATTAAATAGCGAGGCGTGTCTGTTAGATTTTAAGTTATCTACTAATATCGTTTTTTTTATTTTAGGAATTTTGAAAACATTTTCAGCAATGTATGATCCTATGTGTCCACATGCACCAGTAATAATTAATTTCATTTTTTTTTGATTATTTTTAAAAATTCTTTATAATTTTCAATATAATCTTTGTATACATATTCTTTGTCACAAAAAACCAATAAAATTGAATTATTATTGATAAATTTAATTTTACACCATGTTTTTGGTTTCAACAGAAGTCCTCTTTTTTTTTTATGATCAAGTAAAATTTTATTCTTTTCTTTTAGGTTTTCTACTTCAACTTCAATTTTTCCGAAGATTGGCACTAAGTACTGAGAGCATTTATAATGTGCATGATTTCCCCTTGTGAATTTCTTATTCCCATAAATGATAAATATTCTTTTAGTTTCAAAAGGAATATTTTCTTTTAATGAAAATGGTATTAGGGTGCCACTTTTTTTTTTATATTGTTTAAATAAATCTTTTTTCATTAGTTGTTTTTTTTAATTAATATCAAATATACTATAATCTATTCTACAGTGTTAATTATTATTTAAAAATTTTTTAAATTTATTAAAAGCTAAAACTATCGAGAGATACTTTGTAGCTTTGCCTAGTCTCAAAATAATGACATTTAATAATATTTTAATTAAATAATTAGGTATTTTTTTATTTAATTTGTTGAATATTTCCTTATGAGTATTAATTTTAAAATTATAATACAACTCATCATGCGTGTAGTGAAAATTCTTTAAATAAATCCTTTTAAAAAAGTTTTTAGTTTTAGGTGTGCCATGAACATGTATAGCAGTGGCTTCTGAAAGCTGTATTATTGATTTTTTTTTTAACAGAGCTCTTCTGCCAATATCCTCATCTGGAAAATATAAAAAGAGATTATCATCAAACATACCAATTTCCTCCATCATTTCTTTTTCAAATACCTGACCACCCAAAACCCAATCAACACAAAGATCTCCATCAAAAAAATTATCACTAGATAAAATTTTTTTGTACGAGAAAGTTCCTGCATTTTGAGATGGGTTATTATCAGGATAATAAAAAGTTGGTGCAGTTATAAAGCAATTAGGATCTTTTTGATTGGCTAATAAGAGCTTTAAAATTGAATCTTGATTTATCAAGCAATCAGCACTCATATTCATTACATATCTTGTATCAGCAAGCTTAATTCCTATATTGGCAGATTTTGCAAAACCAATATTTTTTTTATGTAAGATATATTTTTGTATTTGAAATTCTTTACAAATTTTATCTTTTAATTCACTATTGTTGTCATTATCTATAATTATAATTTTTAAGTTTTTGATATTTTTTAGACTTTTTCTTATTAGCTCTAGATTTTCTTGATACAAAACAATAACTATCGTTAGATCATCAATCAGTTTAGGCATTGATTCTTTTAAATTGTTTAAACAAGTATTTCTTCATTAATCATTAATTTTTATTAATATCAAAATAAACTACAGGCCACTCTAATGATTTAGTGTATTTTTTAAACCAAAAAGGCAGATATCTTTCTGCTAAAAAAGTATACATCCTTATTCTGCCGTAACCATCAAGATCATACCCAAAAATTTTTTCGCATTTTTCAAGCCATGAAAACACATCTTTGAAATAAGAATCAATAATCTTAGATGATTTGGTAATAAACATGTTTCCTTGAGAAAATGAAACTTCTGTACGTGTAAACTTTTTAAAGTCTTCTATATCCTTTTCAGGTAATAAATTGATAGCTTTGTCCAGATTTCCATTTCCATGAAACATGTCAAATTGAAATCTAATAGATCTTTTTGATTTAAATATTGCTTTAGGGTTTCTTAAAAGTGCTAATTTTCCATATTTTAAAGCTTTCATAACTTTTAAATGGTTTACAAATATAGGTTCTCCAATGATTGCATCATAACCATTCCACTCAGTTGGGATTTTTTGCAAAACCTGACTTTCAATATTTCTATTTTTTTTAACTTCTTTATTGCCCCAATATTCTCTATAGGAACAAAAACCCACCCATTCATCTTTTTTTTTATTTTTTAGTAAATTCTTCCAATACCAATAATAAAATGTGTACTCTCCATAGTATGGGTTTTTATGTGCAATGTTGTCTAATGTATTGTCTCTCAACCATTCTTTTGAAAAATTATTATTTTTTAAACCAACTGGTATATATTTAAGTTTTTGAATTTGAGATAAATTTGAATTATTTAAACATCCACAATAAATCGTTAAATCCTTCATGGATTAAATATGATTTTTAAAATTTGGATTTTTTCTATCTTTTTTGGAAACAATTGGTTTTCTAACTGACCAATTAATTCCTAGTGATTTGTCATTCCATAAAATTCCCTGCTCACTATCTTTATCCCTGTATTTTGTGCAGCTATAAATAACTATATTTAACTTGTCTAAAGCAGCAAAACCATGCGCAAAGCCCTCAGGTATATATATAGATTTACAGTTTTCATTAGAAAGTATTATGGAGAAATGTTTACCAAAAGTTTTTGAATTCTTTCTTATATCAACTACCACATCTAAAATTTTACCCTGTATGACAGAAATATATTTACCTTGAGGATTTTTCCTTTGATAATGCAAACCTCTAATAACATTTTTTTTAGAAACTGAGACGATATTAAAAGGAAATTTTTTTTTTAAATTTTTTTCAACTAAAATTTCTCTAAAATAACCTCTGCTATCTTTGTATTTTTCATTTTCTATTACAAGAAGGTCTTTAAAGGGAGTTTTTAAGATTTTCATTTAGATAAGTTTTGATAAGTAATTTGAATAATCACAATTTCCATAAAATTTAATTGATTTTTTAATATGGCTATCATTAATCCATTTATTGTTAAATGCAATTTCTTCTAGACAGGCAATCTTTAATCCCTGTCTATTTTCAACTGCAGATACAAAGGCACTTGTTTTGTAGTAATCTTCCATAGACCCAGTATCTAACCATGCACCACCTCTTCCTAAAAAATCAGCATATAGGTTATTAGTTTTTTTGTATTTATTTAGGAGGTCTACAATTTCAATTTCACCTCTTTTTGATGGTTTGAGTTTTTTTGAATATTCAACAACTTTATTGTCAAAAAAATATAATCCAGTGATTGCCAGATCAGAGAGATATTTTTTAGGCTTTTCTTTAATAGATATAATTTTATTTTTATCATTTATTTTGGCTACACCAAATAATTCAGGCTTAGCAACTTTATGTAACAGCACTTTTGCACCTTTGTATAATTTTGCTGAATTAATAAGGTTTGTAGATAAGTTTTGTGCATAAAAAAAATTATCCCCAAGTATTAAAGCTACATTGCTTTTTCCAATAAATTCCTCACCCAAAATAAATGCATCTGGTAGTCCTTTGGGAGTGGGTTGTTCTTTATAGGTTATTTTTATACCTAGGTTATCTCCATTAGGTATTATTTTCTTATATTGCTCAAGCTGTCCTTCATTAACAATAATTAATACATCTTTTATTTTTGCAAGCATTAAAATTGATAATGGATAGAAAATTAAAGGTTTATCATAAATTGGTAAGAGTTGTTTATTTACTGCTTTTGTAAGTGGACTCATTCTTGTTCCCTTACCACCAGCCAGTATTATTCCTTTTTTAATCATTATATTTTTCCAACTCTTTTAATAATATCAGCTTTAGATATAGATTTGTAATATTTGTCATTTTTTAAATACCATAAAAAAGTTTTTTCTAATCCTTTTTTAAAACTCATTTTAGTTTTCCAACCTAATTTTTTTAATATTTTTTTGCTATTAAGAGCATACCTTACATCATGACCAGGTCTATCTTTTACAAATTCAATTTTAACATTTTTGCCAATCTTAATTTTTTCTTTAGCAACTTTTATTAGATACTTACAAATTTCAAGATTATTTAAATTTTTGTTAGAGCCAACATTGTAAAATTCACCAATTTTACCTTTTTGAAAAACTTTTAATAAAGCTTCACAATGATCTTCTACAAATATCCATTCTCTAGAGTTTTTTCCATTCCCATATATAGGTAAACTTTTATTGTTAAGAATGTTGTATATCAATTTTGGAATAAGTTTTTCAGGATGTTGTTTGGGTCCATAATTATTAGAACAATTTGTTACAATCGCTGGAATTTTGTAAGTTCTTACGTAAGAAGAAACTAAATGATCTGAAGCAGCTTTGCTTGCAGCGTAGGGTGAGCTAGGTTTATAAGGAAATTCTTCGTGAGATCTTCCTTTTAATATATCTCCATAAACCTCATCAGTTGAAATATGCACCAATCTAGTTTTTTTGTTTTTTTTTGTAAATTTTCGAAAAATTTCAAGCAAATTAAAAACACCCAAAATATTACTTTTAATAAAACTTTCTGGACCATCAATTGATCTATCAACATGAGTTTCTGCAGCTAAATTAAAAATACAAACTGGCTTATGCATGAAAATAATTTTACTAAGCTTAGGCTTGTTGTTGAGGTCACACTTTATAAACTTGTAGTGTTTGTTCTTTAAAAAATCCTGGGTATTATAAAAATTAGAAGAATAGGTAACTTTATCTATATTTATTACGGTAAAATTTTTTCTAAGTAACAGTTCTATTAGATTACTTCCTATAAAACCAAGCCCACCTGTAACTATTATTTTATTCATAATTTTATTTTTTACATTAGTAAAAACTATTAGTATAGCTCATAATTAAAAAACCATTATTCATACAGTATGTCAATATCTAGGCAAAATTTATCAATAGTTATAGTCACCTTTAAAAGTGAAGAGGTCATTCATGAA
>MDTF01017913.1_pt1 | contig 10518 bp, 13 predicted proteins | sample 811191 | NCBI WGS metagenome assembly MDTF01 (sample SAMN05326649, study PRJNA326480) | marine metagenome | isolation source: seawater | place: Southern Ocean | collected 2011
ATAGGGGTAAAAACTGTTATTCCACCACATAATAATGGACCTGCATCTTGATGATTTATTCCATCAGGAATAGGAATAACGCTAACCTCGTCAGCAGTAACCTGTTCGGCAAATCCACCATGCTGACTAAATACTGTCTTTTTTGTTGCAATACAAAAGTTATGATCTCCGGAATCACAATATTCACATTTATGACAATAGCCAGAATGCCAGCCCAAACCAACACGATCTCCAATCCTATGTAATGAAACATCTAAACCTATATCAATTATTTCACCTATCACTTCATGACCTGCAACCATAGGATACTTTGATATTCCCCAGTTACCATCGATTGCACTAATATCACTATGACAAATACCACATGATTCAACTTTGATATTAACTTCATTTGATTTTAATTTCTCTGGTTCATATTCAAATAGCTCGAGATCACTACCCTTGCTTATTGCTGCGTATGCTTTAATCATTTTTTGCCTAAATATACTTATTTATAAACTTTACCATTAATATAGTTATCCTTAAAACGAATAGAACCATCTTTATTCCAGTAAAATTCTTCTCCATTTTTCTTGCCACCAATAAATTTTACTTTTATTTTAAGCTGGCCATTCTCGTACCACTGTTCCCAAAGGCCATTTGCTTTACCATTAAGGTAATTGACTGATAGTTTAAGCTGGCCATTCTCGTGCCACTGTTCCCATAGTCCGTTTTCAACTCCATCTAAAAAGTTACTTTGCATTTTTTTTAACCCATTTTCGTGCCAAAAAATTTCCTTACCATTTTTCTTCCCATTAAAATAGGTAACTTCGTATTTTGTACCTCCATTTGTAAAGGCTTCTTTATAAACTTCATTTTTTTGCGTTGGTTCTGCATGGAGTGAGAATGAGATAAAAATGAGGATAATATATTTAATCATTATTTAACTCCTTTATTTACATATAAGAGACAAAGAAAACATTTATGAGTTTCTACTATTTAAAATAATTTTTTATTTCTTTTAAATATTCTGGAAAATAGGTTTGAATAATCTCTAAATTAAATTTAGAAAGGATTGATTGGTTAGATTCACGCTCCAGAAGAAAAACAAAAGATAAATAAATTAATTTTTCAGGGGTAACTAAATTTTTAGAAATTTTAATGAAAGTACTATGATTCAAAGTGACCTCATGAATTGTATGGCTATTATGATTAACTTCTACATTGTATTGGTTCTGATTAATTCTATTTACAATGATTGAGGGGTTAGATTTTGAAATATATATCACCAAATAATAATTAATTAAAATATATTAATAGAAAGGCTTATTAATCTAAATTATTTCACCTTGCAGTCACCTGAAAAATTTTCAACATATTGGCCAAAGCCTTTATTGCCAGAAATAAAATCTTTGACCTTCAGCCCCGCCTGGTCAACGATCAATTTACGAAAGTTAAGAAAGGTTGATTCGCAAGTAATTTTTTTATTATCCCAATTACATTCGATATTATTGAGATCCTGTAAGGATCCATTAATAAAATCATAGGTTACTTTTTTCATTTCTTCCTTAGCTCCAGGTGTTCCCAAAATTTCAAAATTACTTAAGCCTTGGCAGGTATAGCTAATAGTTTTAGTTTGAGAGTTGGATGAATTTAATAGAATCATAAATACAAAAAAAGAAGTATATAACTTGAACATAAGATTATTGTGTTAGCTCTTCCATACATTTCCTAAAGGTTACTGTTCCTACTTTAAATCCTAAATTTTCACATTTATTTTTAGCAGACAGCCCACTTAGTCGCTGTGATGATTTACCGTCAATATTTAGCTCTTCCTGAAGCTTGCCATGATAATTACACTTAAATTCTATCACTTCTTGAAGAAAATAATCTTCTCCGATTATGCTTTTAGTATCTTGATTAACTCCTCCGTAGAACTTACATGTCCGTATCATAAAATCATCCTGATCTTCACTGCCAAAATGTTTTAAAACAAGGCGACCCGAATAATCATTGTGAGGTGCAGGGTATTGAGTTTTTTGTGTATGGGTAGTAGCGCAACCTAACAAAAAAATAAATGTAATTGTAAAAATGAAGATTTTGTACATATTCATTGATTATATGCCTAAAATATAGAATGACTCAAATAGGATTTGATTTAGTTTCGTCGAATACCAGATATACAGACCCATCCTTCTTTTTTTGTTATCTTCATAATATCAAACCATTCTTTATATATTTGTATTATATTATTTTCCTGCCCCTCTAAAATCCCTGATAGGGCTATCATGCCATAAGGTTTACAGTAAGAAGCTATTGCTGGTGCAAGAACTGATAAAGCACTTGATAAAATATTTGCAACTATCAGATCTGCTTTGGTTTCAATTGGTTCTGATGACGGGGCTAGTTCAATCATGACATTATTTAATGAGGCATTATCTTTACTGGCTATCAAGGCTTGGGGATCTATGTCAACGCCTATGGCGCTTTGACAGCCTATTTTTTTTGCAGCGATTGCTAGAATTCCAGATCCACAACCATAGTCTAATACTCGGTTATTTTCTTTTACATGATCAATTAACCATTCAATACAAAGTTGGGTTGTAGGATGAGATCCAGTACCAAACGCTAGACCAGGATCAAGAATTAAAGTAATACCTTTTTTTAATTCGTGGCTATGCCAGGTAGGAATAATCCAGAATTCATCTCCAATACAAATAGGATGAAATTGATCTTGGGTGGTTTTAACCCAGTCTTTGTCTTCAACCCTTGAAATCATGACTTCAATTTTTTGATTGAGAAAATTCTCTAATTTATTTTTTATTTTATCAACGTCAATATTTTCTTTAAAAAGTGCGCTGATAGAATTTTCCTGCCAATATTGCTGAGGCCCATTATGGGGCTCAGCAAAAATAATTTCCTCATTATTTTGATTGAAGTTTTTATCTTGAATAGACGCTGAAAGGGCACCTAAATCAATTAAATAATCTGTGGCTTTTTCTGCAGAATCAGCCCCTGTCTGAATCATAAGATTTATCCAGGCCATTAATATATTTAGGATTTAATTCCGAGTTTTTTTTCTAAATAATGAATACTAACCCCACCAGCTTGGTAAGCCAGATCGTTCATTAAGTCTCGATGAAGAGGTATATTGGTTTTGATACCTTCAATAACCATCTCTGATAAAGCTATCTTCATTCTTGAAATAGCTTGATCTCTATTTTTACCAAAAGTAATAAGCTTTCCTATCATTGAGTCATAATTTGAAGGCACCTTATAACCACCATAGGCATGAGTATCAATTCTAACTCCTGGACCCCCTGGAAGGTGAAAGCGAGTGATAATTCCGGGTGAAGGAACAAAGTTATAAGGGTCTTCAGCATTTATTCGGCACTCAATTGAATGGCCGTTAAGTTGAACATCTTTTTGCCTTATGGATAATTTTTCGCCGTAAGCAATTTTAATTTGTTCTTGGACTAAATCAATACCAGTAATCATTTCAGTAACTGTATGCTCAACTTGAAGACGAGTATTCATCTCAATAAAAAAGAATTCACCATCTTCATATAAAAATTCAAAAGTACCGGCTCCGCGGTAACCAATTTTTTTACAAGCATCAGCACATCGAATACCAATCTTATCTTTAATTTTTTGAGCAATATCGGGCGCAGGAGCCTCTTCTATGATTTTTTGATGTCGTCTTTGTAAGGAGCAGTCCCTATCCCATAGGTGAATAGCATTTTTATATTCATCGGCTAACACTTGGAATTCAACATGGCGGGGTTTTTCTAAAAATTTTTCCAAATAAACGACTGGATTACCAAAAGCAACCTGAGCTTCATTTTTGGTCATAGATACTGCATTTAGTAGAGCAGCTTCTGTATGTACAATACGCATGCCTCTTCCACCACCACCACCAGATGCTTTAATAATAACGGGGTAGCCAATTTTTCTTGCAGAATTAATTATTTCATTAGAGTCATTTGAGAGTGCTCCCTCAGAACCAGGAACGCAAGGAACACCAGCCTTTCTCATTGCAATTTTTGCACTAACTTTGTCTCCCATTAAGCGTATTGTTTCTGCCTTAGGACCAATAAAAACGAAACCACTTTTTTCTACACGTTCAGCAAAATCTGCATTTTCAGAAAGAAAGCCATAGCCGGGATGAATGGCTTGAGCATCAGTTACTTCAGCTGCACTAATGATGGCAGGTATGTTTAAATAACTTAAATTGGATGCGGCAGGGCCAATACAGACTGATTCATCTGAAAGCTTTACATATTTTGCTTCAGCATCTGCTTGAGAATGAACAGTAACGGTTTTAATGCCCATTTCTCGACAGGCTCTTAAAATACGAAGTGCAATTTCACCTCGGTTAGCAATTAGAATTTTATCAAACATAAATTATTTTTAACCGATCACAAAAAGGCTTTCGCCAAATTCAACTGGTTGCCCGTTTTCAATAAGAATTTCTTTAATTACTCCGTCCGCATCACTTTCAATCTCATTTAATAGTTTCATGGCCTCAATTATGCAAAGTGTGTCACCTTTCTTTACAACGGAACCAATTTCAACAAAAGCAGATGTATCTGGCGAAGATGCACGATAAAAACTACCAACCATCGGAGATGTCACTGCATGTCCTGTCGGAGCTACTGATACTTTTTCTTCTGACGCCTGTGATGTATTAATGGACTGACTATCTGGTAAGGATATAGTTGGGGAATTTGCTTGATAAATCTGAGTTTGAGGCTGGGGTAAGTTATTTGAGTGCCTACATATCCTTACTTTTTCTTCTCCTTCAGTGAGCTCAAGTTCTGAGATACCTGATTCTTCGACTAAATCGATTAATTTTTTTAATTTTCTTAAATCCATACTACACCTCGTTTAAATTAATTTACTTCACATTGGCTGCATAATTCAATGCTGCAATATAGCCTTCTGGACCTAGACCACTAATTACTCCAACAGCGAGGTCGGAAAAAAAAGATTCTTTCCTAAAAGTTTCTCTCGCGAAAACATTTGATAAATGAACCTCAATAAAAGGAATCTTCATAGCTGACAGAGCATCCCGAATTGAAACGGAACTATGAGTGAAAGCTGCAGGATTAATTATAATGAAATCAGATTTTAATTCTTGTATTTTACTTACGATATCAGATTCACTATTACTCTGAAAAATTTCAATAGAAATATTAGCAATCTTAGCCTCATTAAATAGTTGACTATTAATTTCTTTTAAAGAGGAAGAGCCATAATGTTGCGGCTCTCTCTTACCTAGTAAATTTAGATTAGGACCATGAATAACGGTAAGATTTTTTACTTTTATCATAAGACTCTTAATATTAATATTAACATGCATTTTGACGAAATTAGATCCATTTGTCTACAAGTTAATTACTTTTAAGGTCTTTTAAATGAATTTGATAAAATTATTTGGGGTTTACTGCTTGATTTAATTCAAGAATTTTTACTTTACCATAAAAAGACTTAATGGTGTCTCCTGAAGAATTAATGACAACTGTAAAAGGTAATACGCCTTTAATATTTCCAAGTGATTGTGATAACTTCACTCCATTCATATTAGAGACAAGTGATAAATATTCGATAGGAGTATCTTTTTGAAATTTTTCAATTGCATCAATGTCATCAATTGCAATTCCAATAAGATTAATATCTTTATTATCTTTAGCAAATTGATTTAGCTCTGGAATTTCTTCACGGCAAGGCTCACACCATGTTGCCCAGAAGTTTAAAACAAGCCATTTTCCTTTAAATTTACTTAAACGAACTTTATTACCTTCACTATCCATAAACATTTCTTTATAAATTATGTGAGAATTTTGGGCCGATGAATTAATAGTTTGTTGATACGTAACCCCTAGTAAAATGCAAAGGGTGCCAATAGCAATGAAGATGATAATTTTATTTTTTTGAATCATGATTAATTATTTCCTCTAATATTCCACTAAATTCTTTTGAATTTTTAAATCCTACAATTCGGTATTGTTTTAGTTCTTTTTGGTTAGTGAAGAAGACAATTCCAGGGGGGCCGTATAGGTTAAATTTTTTCAATAATAATTGATGTGATTGATTATTTTCAGTTACATCTACTTTTAGCAAGATGAACTTATTCATAAGGCGCTTTACTTTTAGATCACGAAAAGTATGTTTTTCATACTCCAAACAGGATACGCACCAGTCTGCATAAAAATCAATTAGTACTGCGGTATTTTTAGCCATGCTAAGTTGCGAGTTTAGATCATTTATAGAGTTAATATTAATGAAACTAACTTTTTGCGCTGCTGTATTATTTGGGTTTACTTCGTAAATAATTTGTTTTATTAGAAAAGCTCCTATCATTAAAAAGACTAAAATTATTACGAGGCCAAACCTCTTCCTGAGTAAATTTTTATTATTGTGAAGAAGGCTAGCAAACCAAAACAAAAGAAGTAATAGTAGGCCACTAAGAAATATACTATCTTCCATTAGAGGCCTAGCAATATAAAGTGCCATCGCTAAAAGAATATAAGCCATAGTTTGTTTAATATTATTCATCCATGGGCCTGGCTTTGGGAGCATTGTGTTAGCCGAGAACCCAACGAGGATTAATGTGGCACTCATACCTAGGCCCATAAAAAATAGGGAGGCTCCCCCCAAGATAATATTTTCTGATTGCCCAATATACAAAATAGCTCCTGCAAGAGGCGGGGCAACACAAGGACTTAAAATAAGAGAAGAAATGAGCCCAAAAAGAAAAACACTAAATAGATTTCCGCCTTTAATCTTTTGGCTAGATTGATTAAGTGCTTGTGTGATAAATTTTGGAAGAGAAAATTGAAAGAAATCGAACATCGAAGCTGCTAAAATTACAAATATCAAGCTACTGATGATAATGAAACTCGTATTTTGTAAGCTACTTGATAATAGATTGCCTGTAATTCCTGCAATAACTCCTAAAATCGTATAAGTTAAACATACTCCTAATACATAAAAAATAGTCTGCTTTTTTGCATTTCTAGCATTCGACGAAATAATAATTCCAGAGAGAATGGGGATCATTGGTAGAACACAGGGAGTCAATGACAGAAGCAATCCTGAAACAAAAAAGCCCAACAAAGAAAGAATAAAGCTTTTACTGGTTAGAGTTTTAGCGATATTCTCAGATTCAGATAGATTTTTTATAGGCTTTATTAGGTTAGCTGAGGGATAAATAATATTCCTAATGGTAGGAGGGTAGCAAAGACCTTTTTCACTACACCCCTGAATTTCTAAATCTATTATTTCTTTTTTGGGTGGAGCAATAAAGTTTATTCCTAAATTAGTTACTCCATAAAAAATTTCTTGTTCTCCAAAATACTCATCTACTTTTAATTTGCCTTGTGGAAGAATTAATTTGTATTCATTTGGAGATAGATTGCGGATACGAATTTTAGATTTATATAGATAATGTCCATCTGCAATGATTATATTTATCTTTAGATTACCTAACAGGTCCTGTGAGACGTCTCCTAATTGAAACGCTTCATCTGCAGAAAGAAAATTATCAACTTTACCTGTAAATAGATTATCTGCCCTAGCTCCTGTGCTTAGAAGAAGGATAAATAAAAATATAAAATATGTAATTAAAGGTTTTTGCATTTTTATCGGCTATTTACGGTTTATAATATTTATGATTCATTAAACTAATTTGAGTTCAATGACTCTATAACAGAATAAATATTATCTACGATTATCAAGGGATGTCATAATTTTTTAAAAAATGCGCTTAATTTTTATACTTTTATTAATTTCTCTACCATTTTTTGAAATTTGGGGACTATTTAAATTAGGAGCCCTCTATGGTTGGTGGTTCTTTCTTTACATTGTAATCATGGGAATTTTAGGTTGGCAACTAATTCAGGATGAAAAAACATTAGTCCTCGCAAGAGTTATGAACATTATGACTCAAGGAGGTAATTTATTTAGTGGAGTATTGGGAAGTGCGAAAAACCTATTGGCAGGCGTATTATTTTTATTTCCTGGGGTAATTACTGATCTGTTTGGGTTTATTCTTTTGATGATTCCTATGCAAATTTCAATGAGTAAAAGTTCTCCCCCCTTTTCAGATAGTCGAAAAAATAATACAGGAAATTCAGACGATGTGATTGAAGGCGAGTATCGACGAGAAGAAGACAAGTAATGAACTATAAAATTTCTTTATCCCCATCAGGGAAAATTTTTAATGCCAAACCAAGTGAGACCATATTAGAGGCAGCTATTCGTGCGGGAATTACAATCCCTTTTGGGTGCCAAAATGGAAGTTGTGGGTCGTGTAAATCGCAAATTATTTCAGGTAAAGTTTTTCTAGAAGGATATCAAACCTCAGCGTTAAATAATTTAGAGGTTGCTGATGGGTGGACCTTATGTTGTAAGGCAATGGCTACTGAAGATCTGGTAATAGAAACAAGAACCCAAAATTATGAAGGTCTAATGAATCCAATAATAACTCCAGTCCGGATTGAGTCATTAGAAAAATTAAACCACGATGTGATGAAGATGACACTTAAATTGCCTGGGAATAAGACATTAGATTTTCGTGCTGGACAATATTTAGAGTTTATAATGAAAGATGGAAGTAGACGTGCTTTTTCAATTGCCAGCCCTCCATCTGAATTGTTAATTGAATTGCACTTAAGATTAATCGAGGGCGGAAAATTCACTCATTTTGTTTTTAATGAAATGCAAGAAAAAACTATTCACCGTATTGAGGCTCCACTTGGTCAATTTTATATGCGCGAGAGTGATAAGCCAATTATTTTTGTTTCAGGGGGAACAGGCTTTGCTCCTATTAAATCAGTAATCGAGGATATGATTCAATCAAAAAATACACGGCCAATATTTCTATATCAGGGTGTTAAAACTGAGAAAGATTTGTACATGAATGAAATTTGTAATTTATGGCAAAGTAAATATCCGAATATAAAATACATTCCTATTTTTTCAGACCCAACTGCAAATGATAATAAAATTATTCGTCAGGGTTTTGTGCATGCGGCAGTTATGGAAGACTTTGATACATTGAAAGATGTTCAGGTTTATTGTTGTGGAGCTCCAATTTTAGTTGAAACGGCATTCGTAGAGTTTACTCAAAAGAAATCATTACCTGAAAGTGAGTTCTATGCTGATGCGTTTAGTTTTTCGCCAGCAAAGCCTACTCCTTAATAGCTAGTTTGATCTTCTTAGGTTCAATCTCAGTTAATACTTTAACGTTGCCAAAAAATGACCCTATATTTTTTTTAATTTTTTCGTGGTTAACTATTAAATCACATCTCATAAGCCAGCTTTTGTCTTCATTCTTGACTTCAGAAATAAAGTGTTCCGCACTTTCATTACTTGTAATTAAAAAGACAGTTTTTTTAAAATTTCTAGTAATTTTTCTTATTTCTTTAAAATTAATAGGCAATAATTTTCTTTTATAACATTCTCCATAGGTAACTTTTGCCCCCTTACTCTCCAATCCTTTTTTGAGGGTCTCTCGACCCCCTTCTCCGCGAATAATAAGAGCCATTTTTGATTGAACATTATTAAAAATTAAATGATTGAGTAGGTGCTCAGAGTCAAAGATATGATCAGAGCAATAGACTTCTCGTTGATATTCTTTTCGAAGGACTTCTCGAGTAGTATTTCCAATACTAGCTAAGATGATATCTTTAGGTAATTTTAATGAGAGTAGATCCATTCGATCAATAAACATTTTTACTGCATTCGTACTGATAAAAATTAGATAATTATAAGTATTGAGTTGATTAATGATGGAATCAAACGGAACATAATTTTTTAGCGTCTGGATTTTTATAAAAGGATAATCAATTGTAGTAACCTTAGAGTCTTTAAAAAAATTAATAAGCTCTATATTTTGGTGGACAGGTCTAGTTAAAATAAGAGCAGTCAAAGCATTTTCTCCAATTCCATCATAGACCGAGAATTCTTTTTGCACCCTGAGCAATTAGGAGTTGACTCAATTTTTTCCCTACATTTTCAGGGCTATCTGAGGGGCCATTTGTTTCAGAGAAGATTATCTGACTACCATCTGGTGTCGCTACAAAGCCACGCATATAAATTTTATTACCCTTAATAGTTGCATGCGCCCCAAGAGGAACTGTACAACTACCTGCTAATGATCTACTGACGGCTCGCTCTGCTGTAACACATCGTGATGTTATATCATTATTTAAGGGCGCTATTAAATCAAGGAGCTCAGTATTATTCTCAAGAATTTCAATACCTAGGGCACCCTGACCTACCGCGGGGATACTTAAAGTGGAGTCAATATAAAGTTTAATCCGTTCTTTTAAGCCCATACGTATTAAACCTGCTGCAGCTAAAATAATAGCGTCATAACTTTTCTCATCTAACTTTTTGAGTCGTGTTTGCAGATTTCCTCTTAAAGGTAAAATTTTAAGTTTTGGAAATTTTGCTTTAATTTGACTCTGTCGTCTAAGACTTGATGTGCCTATAATACTTCCTGGAGGAAGTGCCTCAAGAGAATCATAATGA
>MDTF01002715.1_pt1 | contig 10516 bp, 9 predicted proteins | sample 811191 | NCBI WGS metagenome assembly MDTF01 (sample SAMN05326649, study PRJNA326480) | marine metagenome | isolation source: seawater | place: Southern Ocean | collected 2011
AAAATTTTTTCAAAAAAGGTTTAAAAGAAATGATCTAATAATAAAAAAAGTAGATGCGAAAATTATTGTTAACCGAACATTATCTTCGATAAATTCAAAAACAAATAAAGATATCAATAGAAATTTAGGATACAAAAAAACTCCTACAATCGAACAAATGGTAAATGAAATAATTTGAATAGGTAGCTCAAATTAAAGAATGAAAAGTCTAAGAAAAAAAATACTAACAATTATTGGAACAAGACCTGAAATTATTAGATTATCAAAAATAATACCAAAATTAGACAAACAGTTTAATAACATCTTAGTTCATACAGGTCAAAATTATGATTATGAGTTAGATGAATTATTTTTTAAACAGCTAAAAGTTAGAAAACCAAACTATTATTTAAATGCCAGGGGAAGCTTTGCAAAGCAGATCTCTACTATAATCTATAAATTAGAAAAAATTATAGAAAAAGAAAAGCCATCTAAATTTTTAGTATTAGGTGATACCAATAGTAGTGTTGGATCAATTGTTGCAAAAAGAATGGGTGTTAAAGTGTATCATATGGAAGCTGGAAATAGATGTTTCAGTAACAAGAGTCCAGAAGAGGTTAATAGAAAAATAATAGACCATAGTAGTGATATTTTATTACCTTATACTTCAGGTAGCTCAAGAAACCTTTTATTGGAGGGTATAAAGAAAAAAAATATAATTGTAACAGGCAATCCCATTACAGAAGTTATTCATAGCTACCGAAAAAATATAAATAACTCAAATATTATTAAGGAATTAGGCATCCAAAAAAATAATTATTTTATACTTACAATGCATAGACAGGAAAATGTGGATGATGAGAATATTTTAAAAAATTTTATTTTAACTTTTAACATGATTGTTAAAAGATTTGATAAAAAAATTATATGGCCAATTCATCCAAGATCAAAAAAAATGTTAAAAAAATATAACATCATTTTAGATAACAGAATTTTAACTATTAAACCACTTGGCTTTTTTGATTTTTTAAAATTAGAAAAGGATTGCTTCTTAACAATAACTGATAGCGGCACTGTTCAGGAAGAGAGTGCAATTTTGAAAAAACCTTGTTTAATAATAAGAGAATATACAGAAAGACTTGAGACCATCAAAGCCGGTAGTGCAACATTGGTAGGAAATAATACTAAAAAAATTTTAACAAAAATTAATTTTTACTTAAAAAATAATATTAAGATAAAAAATATAAAAGATTATGAAAACAAAAATGTAAGTTCAAAAATAATAAAAATTATGAAAAAATAAAATTTAAATTAATTTTTTTAAATCAATGAATCTAAAATACTTAGGCATAAATAATAATTCAAAATCTTTTATAGTTTTTTTAATCATTTTTTTTATACATCTCTTTTGTATAAATCTTTATCCTATTAATGATGAGTTTATTTTTCCAGTAGGAGCAAAACTTTTAGAAACAGGCAATTTAAATATAATAAAAAATTTTTTCACGTTTAATGCAAATACCTTGGGCTTTTCTGGGTTAATATTTTTATTTTCAAAATTCATACCATTAAGTTTTTACTATATAGGAAAATTACTATCATGCAGTGGAATTATTTTAATTTTTATTGGAATTAATAATTTATTGAAAATATTAAAAATAGATTTGAATCGAAATAGTCATTTATTAATTTTATTAATTTTATTAAACCCAATTATTTTTACATTTAGTTTTAGAGCAACGCCTGATTTTTTCTCAGCAGCATTGTCATTTTTTAGTATTACTTGCTTCATAATTAACAAAAGGTTTTTATTAAAATTATTATTTTTAACACTCTTTTCCATTGCAGTGATAATAAAACCATTTAATGCAATTATGATTTTTCTTATATTTTATAATTTTAATTTTAATTTTAAAAAATCTTTTTGTAAAAAGAATATTATCTTATTTTTGTGGTTTTTGGCTTCTCTTTTTATTCCAGTAATTTTTTTAATTTATAATTTTTATTTATTTAATTTTTTTTTAATACCAGAACAGTATAAATTAATAAAAAGTGTTAATTTTTTGAATTTTTTTATTAGTTTTATATCATATCTAGGTTTTCTTAATTTATTTATTTTACCTCTCTATATCGATTACTGTTTTAATATCTTAAAGCGAAATACTTTAAAGACTATTTTTTATATTTTAATATCTGTGGCTGCATCACTTTTATTTATGGATGCTGCTGGAGAAATTAACTTTGGTTTTCTTCAAGCTTTTTTAAATTATGATTTATTTTATTTTATCCTAGTCTTTAGTTTTTGTATTTTATTTGATTTTATATACTTTTTTATAAATCAAAATAATTCTTTTAAAAAAATTTTTTTATTTTTTATTTTATTTGCACTTATATTTATTTTTATTTTGTCTAATTTTCTTCCATCACAAAGATACTTATTAATAATACTTCCTTTATTCTTATCTACGTTTTTTATTATTACAAAAAATAATTTTTTATGTACTTTAACAATTTCTTTATACATTTTAATAAACTCAATTTTATTTCTTAATCACTATTCAATGTCTCATAATATAAAAAACGTTATAATTTTTTTAGAAAAAAATAAATTGATTCAAGAAACTAATCCAGCTTTTTTAGGGCAACATGCACTCAATTATTTTATAGACTTTAATAAAGATAAAAACAATTTTATGAATATTGATGTCTTACTTGACAAAAATAAAAAATATTATGTATCTGATATAGAACCTAAAAATAAAATGAATATACTTTTTATTTCTACTTCTCATAATATATTTAAAAAAAATAGAAACCTATTTGTATTGAAGAATAATTTTTAAATTAATCTAATTCAAATCTTTTTAAGTAGTTTTTCTTAAGAGATGGGTTTTGTTTTTTTTTATCTAGATAGCAATTACCTATAACTAATTTATCTAATTCAGTTCCCATAAAGCAGTTAAATGCATCTGATGGACTATTTACAATTGGTTCCCCCCTAACATTAAATGAGGTATTAATAATTATTGGACAATTTGTTATTTGGTTAAATTTTTTAATTAATTCATAATATTTTTTATTGGTGTCCTCATGTACAGTTTGTATTCTTGCTGAATAATCAACATGAGTTACCGCAGGAATTGTTGATCTTTTAATATTTAATTTTTCTATTCCAAATAATTTTTTTTCTTCATCACTCATTTCAATAGTTCTCTCTTCTTTAATATTTGCAACCATCAACATATATGGACTATCAATATTTATATCAAACCACTCGTGTAGGTTTTCTTTCAATATAGATGGTGCAAATGGACGAAAACTCTCTCTATATTTAACCTTTAAATTCAAATTTTTTTGCATTTCTGGGGATCTTGGGTCACCCAAAATAGATCTTGCACCTAGAGCCCTAGGCCCAAATTCCATTCTTCCTTGAAACCATCCAATTGCGTCACCTAAAGATAAACTCTTAGCTGTTTTACTGATTAAATTTTGATCATCTAAAACTTCATAAATAGCGCCATTTTTAGTTAACTCTTCTTCAGTTTCTTTTTGAGTAAACTCAGGACCTAAATATGAGCCTTTCATACTATCTTTTGAATTTATTAACCTTGGGTTATTTTTCTCTATATGCCAAAAGGCTAAAGCTGCACCAAGCGAGCCCCCAGCATCTCCAGATGCCGGTTGTATCCATATGTTCTTAAAAATTTCTTCTTTTAATATTTTACCATTAGCTACACAGTTTAAAGCAACCCCTCCAGCCAAACATAAATTTGGTATTCTAAACTCATCTTGTAAAGACTTTATTAGTTTTATCATTATATCTTCTGTAACTTTTTGAATAGATGCAGCGATATCCATATGAAATTGAGTTAATTTATCTTTTTTTGAGTCTCTAGGACTTGCACCAAAAAGATCATGGAATTTTTGAGTAGTCATTGTTAAACCGGTCGCGTAATTAAAAAATGTTTGATTTAATCTGAATGTTCCATCTTTTTTAATATCAATTAAATTATTGATTATTTTTTCTTCATAGATCGGTCTTCCATATGGAGCTAAACCCATTAATTTGTATTCACCACTATTAACTTTAAAGCCAGTATAATATGTAAAGGCTGAATATAATAATCCAATTGAATGTGGAAAATGAATTTCTTTTATAATTTTCAATTTATTAGATTTACCAATGGCAACAGTTGTTGTTGCCCATTCACCAACCCCATCTGCTGTTAGAACTATGGCCTCCTCAAATGGAGAGGGAAAAAAGGCACTTGCGGCATGACTTAAATGATGTTCGGAAAAAAAAATTTTATTTTCATCCTTAAAGTTATTATCATGTTTTTTTAGTTCATTAATAAGCATTATTTTTTGAAACAATTTATCTTTAAGCCAAACAGGCATAGCCTTACAAAAAGATCCAAATCCTTTTGGTGCAAAAGCCACATATGTTTCAATTAATCTTTCAAATTTTAAAAATGGCTTTTCATAAAAAATTATTTGATCTATATCTTTTAATTTAAGTCCCGAATAATCTAATACAAAATTTACAGCATTAAATGGATACTTAGAATCATGCTTAATTCTAGTAAATCTTTCTTCTTGTGCAGCAGCTATAATTTCTCCATCTACTAGAATTGATGCAGCACTATCATGGTAGAAAGCTGAAATACCTAAAATGGAAGCCATTTAAAAAATAGTATAAATGAAAGGTGCCACCGCAGTACCTTGGCTTAGAATAATTAATCCACCAAATACTACAAGAGCAATAAAAATTGGGAATAACCAAAATTTTTTTCTTTCTTTTAAAAATTGATAAAACTCTTTTATAAAACTCATACTTTAAAATTGGTTTTTCATTTTACTTTTAATTTTTGACTTATTAATCCAATAGCTTTTGTTATTATTTTTTTTTATATTTAACACATCTTTTTTAAAAAGTTTTAATATTAAAGAAATAGGAGTAACTATTAAAAAAAAAACTACACCCATTACTATTGGCGCAACTATTATTCCAAGAATATTTCCAAGATTAGTCCACAATATATTAAGTGGTGTCAATATTTTTGAATTAATTAAACCCAATATTAAAAAAATTAATGATAAAATTAAAAACCAGTACTTAAATTGTCCAAATTTAATTAAAGGATAAATTGTAATTAAACTAAAAAAAATAAAAAAAACTATACCTAAATTTTTATTAGTAGGTAGTTCATTTTTTTTATATATAAATTTAAGTTTACTCATAGAGTAATTAATAATGTGAGTTATTTATAGGATGTTTTTATTTTATATTAATATTTATTTCAACGATAATAATACTTATTAATTTACTTTTATGGTGGGTGTATGATTTCTTATAAATGAGAGATTTAATTATTAAATTAAAACTTAAACATTAATTATTTTCTATAAAAAAAATTTTTTCTGCAAAGGAGTTAGAGATTATTTTATTTACCCAAGTTTTATAGTGTTTAGCAGAGTGGTTATTAGTGGAAGTAAGTTCAGGAATTTTTTTATGAATTTTTTTATAATTAGAGCACCAATCAGCAAAATAAATATTATTTTTTTGTGCCCATTCTTTAACATAGTAATATGACTTATCACATGGGTTTTTATTATTTGATTCACCAGACCAAGATAGTATAAATTTAAAATTTTCTTTATTAGATTTCTCATTAAATTCTAAATATCTATGTGAAGTTTTTTCATCAAAACCTTTTTTAAAAATTTCAAATTTGTCAGGTAGGTTTGAGCCAATCTTTATTGGTACATATCTGAGTGATGAATAAATTAATTTTAATCTTTTTAAAAATTCTATTTTGGATATTATGAAATTAATTTTGCTACCATACCCGTATAATCTGGGACTACCATCAATTAAATGAGAGTGTTTTTTTCCAGACTCAAAATATAAGTCATCTCTATAGTCATTGCTTGTACCAAGATGAGTAACATAATCTGGTCTACTTATTTTAGATTTAAAAATTTCATAAATTATTAATGCTGCAATTGTACCTGACGCTTGTATGCCAAGATTTACTACTCCATAAGAAAAATCATTTGATAGAAGGCCATTATTTAATTCTAAATACATTTGAAATGGATAGGATTCATCGAATTGCACCCCAACTCCCATAGTATTCGAGTCACCAATGCTAAAAATAATTTTATCATATTTAGAGAAGTCATTTTGATAATTAACAGTTCCAAATTTATTTGTAATTGTTTCTTCAATATAATCTTTAAGAACTACTGATCTTAAATTACTTTTATATTTTATTCCTAAGGTCTCATCGTATTTGTAATTAGTGACAGTTCCTGTCTCAATAATTGGTGCAAAAATTCTTAAAGATAGTTCAATTAATATAAAAGTTGCAATAATACTATAGAAGATATATTTTTTCATTTTATGAAAAATCAGATTAAATGAACATTATTGAATTATTTTAATTCTTCTATTGTATATGCCTAATAAATACCAGCTATTTTCTTTAAAACTTTTTCTTTATTTGATACCTATTGGAATTGTAACGGGTCCATTTATACCAGATCTTTGTGTAACCTTAATTGTTTTAATTTTCATCTATTTATCCTTTACAAATAATCTTTGGAGAAACTATTTTAATAATCGTATAACAATATTTTTTTTATTATTTAATTTGTATCTGATAATTATATCGTTAACTTCAGATAATATTTTTTTATCTTTAAAAAGTTCTTTATTTTATTTTAGGTTTTTTATTTTTTCATTAGCAGTATGGTATATATTGGATAATACTCAAAATTTATTTAAAAGAAATTATTCAATATATTTATTTTTATTATTATTGCTAATATCATTAGATGCCATGTTTCAATATAAACAAGGTTATAATATTCTGGGCTATAAACCTGTTGAGATTGATAGAATTTCAAGTTTTTTTAATGATAGAATGGTCCTTGGAGGTTTTGTAGTTAGAATGCTTGCATTAACTATCTCATTATTTCTAACTTATAGCCTCATAAATAAAAAAAAATATATTCATTTATTTTATATAATCTCTTAGTCATTACAATTATTTTAAGTGGAGAGAGAACTGCATTAGGTCTATTTTTTATTTTGTTATTTTTATGGGTACTTACACATCGTGATAGAATTAATTTTTTATTAATAATATTAATACCAGCTATAATAATTATTATCATTACTTCTGTTGATAGAAAAGTCCAATATAGGTTATTTATTGAGCCGCTTCATCAATCTAATTTAATATCAGAATCATTTTTAGAAAAATATTATTCCAATCAAAAAAAAGGTTATGTTAATGAAACAAAAAATTTAATTATCTTTAGTAAAGAACATACTCAGCATTATAAGACCGCATTTAAAATTTTTTTAAGTAATCCGATCACCGGGATAGGTCCAAAAATGTACAGAATAAAGTGCTCAGAGAAAAAATTTAACTCTGGGGATGAATCATGTTCTACTCATCCACATAATATAGTATTGCAACTTTTGGCAGAAACGGGACTTATTGGGTTGTTATTTTATATTGTGATGCTTTATTTTATTATATCTAGAATAATTAAATATTGGTTGAGTTCTCTTAATATAAAGAGAGAAAATTTTATTGAAATAGCTTGTTTGATAACCTTTGTTCTCAATTTATTTCCATTTTTACCTTCAGGAAATATTTTTAATAATTGGCTTTCTATTCTTTTTTATTTTCCATTAGGGTTTTATCTTTATCAAAATAGAATTGAAAAATGAATGAATTAAATATTTTTTATGTATTAATTGTATCTTTAAATTTAATTTTTTTTTATAATTTAAAAAGATTTACTAAAATTCTTAATCTTTATGATTATCCTTCAAATGAAAGAAAGATTCATAAAGAAAAAACATCATTATTGGGGGGTGTTATTTTTTTTATAATAACACTTTCGTTTTTTTTATTTGATAAAAATTTTACTAATAATTTGAAACAATATCATTCATTTGCAATTATTATTCCACTTATACTAATATTTTTTGTTGGGTACATAGATGATAAAATTGGTCTATCATCATTAAAAAAAACATTTTTCTTTTTAATAATAATTTTCTTTCCACTTTTTTTTAGTAGTGATTTTCAAATATCAATATTAAAATTTTCATCAATAGATAAAAATATAGAATTAGGAGTTCTATCTGTATTATTTAGTATCGTTTGTGTATTTATTTTTATTAATTCTTTTAACATGTTTGATGGAATTAATGGACAAGCAGGAATTTATTCTTTTGTTTTATTTTCTTATTTTCTATTTAAAGATATTAATGTCAATTTATCTTTAGCAATTATTATCACATTATTATTTTTCTTGATCTTCAACCTTAAAGGTAAAGTTTTTTTAGGAGATAATGGCAGTATTTTTATATCTTTTTTAATATCATTATTTATTATCAACTCTTATAATCTAGAAATCATTAACACATGCGAAGAAATATTTATTCTTATGATGTTGCCTGGTGTAGATATGACACGTTTATTCATTGAAAGATTATTAAAAAATAAGAATCCACTAGGTGCTGATGGTAATCATTTTCATCATCTTTTGCTTAAAAATTTTTCTTCATTTTCTGTTTTAGTTATTAATTCTTCATTAATTATATTACCAATATTAGCACTCATCTTTGGCTTTAGTGAAATTTTGATTATATTTATTTTTTTAATAACCTATCTTGTGTTATTTTTTTTAATGAAGAAAAATTAAATTATCTTTGAAAATATTTTAAACCACGCTCAATTCCATTTAAAATTTTAATTTGAGCCTTAAAGCCAAGTTTTATTTGTTTTTGTGTTGATCCTGCTCTTGCATAAACTCCAACAGGTTTTGATTTTTTTGTCACTATATTAAAATTATAACCAGTAATTTTTTTTCCTAATTTTATAAAATCTATAAAGCTAGTAAATATTCCAGTTGAAAGATTGACTGGTGAAGCGTCATTAACTTTATCCATTGTTTTGATTACACCATTAACGCAATCATCAATATGAATAAAATCTCTCATTTGTTTGCCATCACCCCATACATGGACAATTTTTTTCTTTTCTGCTAAAATTAAATTTCTACATAAATTAGGAAAAGGGTAATTTATATCTTGATCTTCTCCGTATCCAGAAAATGGTCTATAGCAAACTGACTTTATTCCATGTTTTTTGTACGCAATATTGGCTAAAAATTCTCCAGTTAATTTAGACCATCCATAGGTATAATCTGGTACTCCAAGATTGTTAGAAAAATTTATATCGCTTTCTTTTAACAATCTATAAAATTTCTTGGTTTGTAGAGCCAGTGGATAGCTAGCACTAGAGCTAAAATATAAAGTTTTTTTAGGCTTTGCGGTAACACACCATTCCCAAAATTTACTATCAATAGTTAGATCTTGTGCCACTGCAAGTGGGTTATTTTCAATCATCTCTCTTCCACCGACAATTGCAGCTAAATGAAGTACATAGTCAAATTTTTTATTCTTATTTTTTTTAAACCATTCAACGCAATCCATCTTGGTAAATTTAAAATTTTTATAATCATAAGGATTAAATAAAGGCCAATTTTTTTTTGGATCTATAGCACCTGTGAATTTTTGAAGATTATCAACTGCCACAACTTCAAATTTTTTATCAAGAAAATGCTTGCAAAAATGTCTGCCAACAAACCCTGCAGCACCTGTTATGAGTACTCTTTTCATTTTTTTAATATTTGTTGATATAGCTTAAATGCTTCCCAAGATTTTTTTGGTAAGAATTTTTTAATATTGTTAGGATTTTTTTTGAGCTCATTAATCAAATTTAAATTATTTTCATATCCTATATATTCTTTTTTCATATCTTTTGTTAAGTCGTGAACATTTCTTTGCTGATATACTGAAGGTTTATTGTATAAAACTTTAAAACCTTTAGCTTCCACATAGTAAGAGGCCCATATGTCATCCATTCTACCTATGTGTGGAAATAAAAAATAATGTTCCATAACTTTTCTTTTAATATAAGTATTTTGAGAATTAAAAGGAGACATTTTATTTGACGTAAAAGGAAAAACAGATGTTTGAAATTTACATTCTGGAGCATGCTCCATTCTACATATTGCATCAATATCTGGATCTCCATTCCAAAAATCTGCCTGAACATCAAAATTAGAATTAATATTTTTAATATCTTTTCTTTTATTTTTATTTTTTAAAATTTGTAGAGGAAAGCCTCTGTGCCATAAATGTTGATAATTTGTGACTGAAATTGGATCAAACGCATCTTCATTGGTTATATATTTTTTTGCTTTTACTTTATTCTCTATTAAAAGATTTTTACCCCAATTTGAAAAGGGTATATTATCATCATCTATTGTTGCTATTATGTCTGCTCCCTGTTTGTATGCCATTATCATGGCAAAATTTCTTCTTTGAATACAATTCCAACCAATTAAGTTAGATAATTTTTTACTTATTTTTTCTTGATCTTTAGGTCCGATATAAACTCCATTTTTTAATTTATAATTTTTGGGAGTTTTTAAATCACCTGAA
>MDTF01008773.1_pt1 | contig 10515 bp, 8 predicted proteins | sample 811191 | NCBI WGS metagenome assembly MDTF01 (sample SAMN05326649, study PRJNA326480) | marine metagenome | isolation source: seawater | place: Southern Ocean | collected 2011
AAGGAAATGTCTTTTTTATGCACATGATACTTATGGATTCAGACAATGAATTAGCTATGAATTTAGGCGAAACATATTTAGTTACCGAGAATGGTAACGAGAGATTAGGAAAACAAAAACTTGATTTGATGGTATTATAGGATGACAATAAAAAATATTTTTTTTTTTTTTGAAAATATTTTAAGAAAAAATTATGTTCGCTATAAAAAAATAGGTTTAGCGCGTACTGCATATAAATTAATAAACTTTCCAATTACTCGAATTATTTATTTAAACAAAAGAAAAAAAATATTTAAAAAAAATAAAAATTATCGATTCAAAAAAATATATGAACTTAATTATTGGAATAACAAGGAGAGTGTGTCTGGATCAGGATCAAGCTTAAGAAATACAATAAAAATTAGAAAACTGTTACCGAAAATTATAAAGAGATATAATATCAAATCTATTTTAGACGCACCATGTGGAGATTTTTACTGGTTTAACAAAATTATCGATAAACTTAAAATTAATTATTTAGGAGGAGATATTGTTAATGAATTAATAAAAAAAAATAAAAAAAAATTTAGAAATAAAAAAATTAATTTTAAATTAATTGACATAACTAAAGACAATTTACCAAAGATGGATTTGATAATTTGCAGGGACTGCTTATTTCACCTCTCATATAAAGATATCAAGAAATTTTTTTTAAATTACAAAAAGTCAAAAATTAAATTTATAATAATAAATGGTAATAAAAATTATTTTAATAAGATGGAATCATTTGATAATAAAAATATTGTATCAGGTGATTTTAGGAAAATAGATTTTTTTTCAGAACCATTTAATTTTAAAAAAAATTATGAACTGTCATTCTTGGATGAAGATATTAATGATACGCAAAACTCAAAATATGTATATGTTTTTAAAAGAGAGAAATTTTTAAAAAATATTTATAATTTTAAAATAAATTAATTTTAAAAAATTTTTTGATAATATTAGTGGATTTATTTTTTTGTAATAAAAGCAATATAATCTTTAATAATATTTTTATAATTAAATTTTTTTAAAGCTCTAGCATTTATCTCTTCTTGTAATGAATCTTTATTATTCAAACACCAATTTATTCCAACAATATAATCGTCAATATTATTTTTTTTCGCAATATATCCGTTGATTTTATTTTCTATTACAGAGGTTAAACCAGTGCCCTCAGAAACTACACATGGAGTTCCACAATGAATCGCTTCATATGCAACTTGACCAAATGCTTCGATTATACTTGGAATAACAACAACTTCACTTGCTGAATACGCTAATCTCAATGTATGTTCATCACGAATTAACCCAAGATTTATAATATTTTTGTTTATATGTTCAAAATTATGTTTTTTGCTTACTCCAAACAATAAAATTTTGTACTCATTTGGAAATTCAAATTTTGCAAAGACCTCGCGTAAAAATGCAAAACCTTTTCTTTTATTGTTAACAAAATTTTCTGCTCCAAATAATATAACTTTTTGATTTTTATTTATATCTAAACAAGTTTTCGAAAAATTTTTATCTAGTGGCTTCCAGAATTTTGAGTCAATTAAAAGTGGAATTTGTTTTATTTCTTTATTCTTAAATAAAAAACTTTCTTTAGCACAATTATAAATCCAGTCAGAAGAGCATATAATTTTTGAAATATTTTTATAGTATTTCTTTTTTTTATTAAAAATAATTTTATTTATATCTATTCCAGAGTCGTTGTCAGGTTTATTAAGTTTAGTATAACCAGTAATGTATCTTTGATTGTCACTGTAATGTTCGGCCCCGCAAAAGGGCCACATATCATGCAGTGTCCAAATTATTTTTGATTTTATTTTTGAAATATCTGATATTGATATTGTTTCATTACCTATCCAATGTAAATTAACAAAATCTGGTTTTAATTCATTTATTTTTTTTACAAGATTTGAGGGTATTATATTAAGAGAATGGGTATTTTTATTATCAGTTTTAAAAATATATTTTAATTGTCTGCTCAGGGCTTTTTTGATTTTTATTTTAAATGTTGCAAACAAGGTATTATCAACAGAATGTGTGTTACTAAGGTTCTCTTTATTTTCAATCACTAATAGATGTGAATCAATCCCTTCCCTTAATAATAACTCATGTGTTCTTTTTACGGCTATAGCTGCGCCACCGATAGAATCTGAAAAATTTATATGAACTATTTTCATTGTTTTATTTTGTTAAAAATAATTTTATAACCACAGCATTTAATATAATAGATTTGTAAATAAATCATTAATTTTTTATTGTTTTATAAAATATTTTTTTTATAATAAATTTTTCAAATAAGTTTAAATTATAATAATAGTTTTGGATCTGTTTTTTATCTTTATATATAAATCCATGGTTTATTCTCTCTCTTTTAAAAGTTCTTTTGTATATTTTTTTTAAATCAGTTTTTATCAAATATAATTCACCATATTTTTCAAAATATTGAATAAATTTTTTAATAAAAGATTTTTTATTTTTTTTTAAACAAAATATTGAAAACACCCTATGTATAATTCCTTCATCGGTCACACAGTAGTAAAGATTTTCTTTTTTTTGTATTTCAACTAGAATTAAACTTTCTAAAAACCATTTTTTTAACTTAAAATTAAACTTGCTATCAATATTCAAACTATTTATTTCTTTCAAAATCATTCTATAAAATTTAGCACTCTTTCCTCTAATAATTTTTTTTCCTAAAATTCTTAAAATTTCTTCATAACTATTTTCTATTTCAAGCAAATCAACAATTTTATGATGTGATTTTTTTTTTGGTGTGAGAAAATACACTTTATTATTTTTATTTATGATAGTTTTTTCTCTTTTAAAAAAAGATTTAATAAATGTAAAAAACTTCGTATAAAAAAAAAATAAGAAAATAAATCTAATATAATTTACTGGGTTTTTGTTGAAATTTTTAAAGTAAAATTTTATAATTAATTCTTTTTGTTGAAGTACCGGTAAATTATTTTTTTTTAAATTATTAATAATTTTCTTTTGCGTATAACTCTTGCCCGCTCCAGGAATACCAAATAATTCAATATAATTCATTTTATAGAGTTTACTTGTGTTTTTTATGTTCATATTAGTCTAATATATATTTTTTACATATTTTCAACACAGTTACTAATTAAATAAATTATTATTATAAGTTTAAATTAATCCTTAATTAACAAATATGAGTTTTAAAGAGAACGTAGATTTATATGTTGAGCGATCAGCAAAACTATTAAAATTTAGTGACGATCTAATAGATCACATTAAATCTACACACTCATTAATTAAAGTTAATGTTGGTGTGGAAATAGATAAAAAGATTCATAACTTTACTGGCTGGAGGGCTGTTCACTCGGAGCATATTTTACCAAGTAAAGGGGGTATGCGATATTCTATAAATGTAGATCAAGATGATACAGAAGCTTTAGCGTCGTTGATGACATATAAGTGCGCAATTGTAGATATTCCTTTTGGTGGTTCTAAAGGGGGATTAAAAATTAACCCAAAAAATTATACAGAAAAACAACTTCGTTTAATTACTAAAGCTTTTGCAACAAAGTTAATTAATAAAGGTTTTATATCACCAGCAATCAATGTCCCCGCGCCAGATGTTGGTACTTCAGAGAGAGAGATGGATTGGATTAAGGATACTTACAAATCTTTAAAACCCGAAGACATAAATTATAGAGGATGCGTTACTGGTAAACCCATTCATAGTGGGGGTATAGCTGGAAGAACAGAGGCAACAGGTAGAGGTATAGAGGAAGTAATTAGAGAATTATTTAGACATAAAGATTTTATTAAAGAAGCAAAGTTAAAAAATAATCTTAAAGATAATTTAATTATTATTCAAGGATTTGGTAATGTAGGAAGTAATTTAGCTGAACACCTATTCAAGAGAGATAAGGCAAAAATTATTGCGATAGGTGAAAGTAATGGATACTTATATAATAAAAATGGCATTGACATAAATAGTTTAAATAAATTTTATAAAAAAAACAAAACTATTAATAACCCAAAACTTGGTAAATTTTATAATAATCCAGAAAAATTACTAGAGTTAGAATGCGATATCTTAATACCTGCGGCTTTAGAAAATGCTATTACAATAAAAAATGTTAAAAAAATAAAAACTAAGTTAATTATAGAAGCTGCAAATGGGCCTGTTTCTTTTGAGGCAGATAAAGAACTAAATAAAAGAGGAGTAATAATTTTACCTGATATTTATGTTAACGCAGGTGGGGTTGTCGTTTCATATTTTGAATGGGTTAAAAATATATCTCATATAAGGTTCGGTAGAGTTGAAAAAAGATTTCAAGAACATAAAATTTTAGATCTCATCAATTTAATTGACCAAAAAACAAAAACAAAAACAAATCCTGATTTAATTTCTAAAATAATGCATGGTGCTAATGAAAAAGATTTAGCATATTCGGGTTTGGAAGATTCTATGCGAAATGCTTTTAATGAAATTTTACAAGTTAAAAAAAATATAAAAAAATCTTTTAGAGAAAGCACTTATTGTCTTTCTTTACAAAAAATCAGAAAATTTTATACCTCAGAAGGTTTTCCAAAAAGATAATAATAAAATATTGTCATTTATCTCAAACATATCTAGTGTTATATCTTGATTATATTTTAATGAATAATTTTATTAAAAAGCTAGAAGAACAAATTACCTTTCTTCAACAAGAGCTATCTCAAATGAGTAATGAGCTTTATTCTCAACAAAATGAAATTATTATTTTAAAAAAAGAAATTTTAAATATTAATAAAAGGATTGAAGAGTTAGATGGTGGGATTGAATCCAATATTCTTAAACAAGATAAAAAACCACCTCATTATTAATCTTTATAATTAATTCATGACAAATAAATATGATGTTATTATAATTGGTGCTGGGGCAGCTGGCTTGATGAGTGCTATTGAAGCTGGAAAAAGAGGTAGAAAAGTACTTCTAGTAGAGCATTCAAAAAAAATTGGAGAAAAAATTCGCATCTCTGGTGGAGGTCGGTGTAATTTTACTAATATAAACACTCATCCTAATAAATTTATTTCAAAAAATTCTAAATTCGTAATATCTGCTTTAAATCAATATACTCAAAATGATTTTATAAATTTAGTAAAAAAACATAATATTAAATTTCATGAAAAAAAATTAGGACAACTTTTTTGTGATGAAAGTGCACAGCAAATTATCGACATGTTGCTTTTGGAGTGCCGCATGGCAAACGTTACTTTGAAGAAAGCAATAACTATTACTAATACTGATAAGCAAGATGATCAATACTTCATTACCATAAACAATGAAAAATATTTTTGTGATTCATTAATCATAGCTACAGGAGGTCTGTCTGTACCTAAAATTGGTGCAAGTAAATTTGGATACGACATAGCTAAAAAATTTAATTTAAATATTATTGAAACGTTGCCAGCTTTAGTGCCCCTTACCTTTAATGAAAAAATGCTCGCTATGTGTAAAGAACTAAGCGGATTATCTTTAGAAGCTGTTATTTTTTTTAATAAAATTTTTTTTGAAGAAGGAATGTTATTTACTCATAGAGGTTTAAGTGGTCCTTCTATATTGCAAATTTCATCTTACTGGAAATTAGGTAAAACTATTAAAATTAATCTTTCACCAAAAATAGATATTTTTGCATTCCTGAAAAAAGAAAAAAACTTAAACACTAAACATGATATAAATAATTTAATTTCAGAGATTCTTCCAAAAAGATTAGCTTATATGATCTGCAAAGAAAATCATGTTAATGGTAATATATCTGAATTATCAAATAAAACATTAAAACAACTTAGTGACTCAATAAATAACTGGGTTATTAATCCTACTGGATCTGAAGGCTACAGAACAGCAGAGGTTACACTGGGTGGTGTAGATACTAATGAAATTTCATCCAAAACAATGATGTCTATAAAAAATCCAGGTTTATTTTTTATTGGAGAGGTGGTTGATGTCACTGGTCACTTGGGTGGTTATAATTTTCAATGGGCTTGGTCATCTGGTTTTGTGGCTGGTCAATATGCTTGAAATATTATTTTTCAAGTAAAATGAGATCAGTAATTTTATATTCAGATAAACCTAATAGTTTCAGATTGTAAAATAAAAGTAAATTTAAGATATGGAGGGCTGACTAGTATTTGTTGGTTCGATTCCTATTTGCATCTGCATTTCATTTGCATAGTCTCCTATAAATTGTGATGTTGCCAATGTAGAAAGTTTTGAAAATTTTGAAATTCTTTTGGTTAAAGTTTCAGCCATGTTCTCAGGAATAAATAAAACTATATTTCCATTAACTGGTATTGATTTTATTATTTGGCATTCTTTAAGTTCTTTCAAAGTTTTGATGCTCATCTTAATAATTTTTTTATTACTAAAGTCACCTTTTAGACCAGATCGAATAAAATTTCTTTCAGAACTTAATCTGAAAAGATCTTCTAAAACTTGATTATTAATCTTAGGGTTAAAATTCGATAAAGCATCTTTGAATGAATCAATAAATTGATTATATAAATTTTCTGATTTTAAAAGTTTCCCTACAACCCAATTATTTAATTTAACTGGGCTTATTTCTTCTAAATTATCCTTATTAGCTATATTGTAGTAGTAATCCTTAGCCTCTTTTTCTGATTCAAACCACTCTTCTTTAGCTAGTTTATCAAGTTCAATAATGAGTTCAGAAAGTTCATTTTTTGCATTTTTATTTTTATTTAATAAAAATTCAGCAACATAAAGTAAGTTAATATTATTTTTAACCATTACTTGTGATAAAGTAGATAATTCTCCAAGAGTAGTTACTGTATAAGCTATAGCTCTAATAGATCTTAATTCTAACATTTCTTTTTCAGATATCCAATTTGTAGATCTAACAACTTCTTCTGTTTCAAAAATAAATTTATCTCTATAATAACCTAATGCACCTTCACCAATTCTATATTTTGTTTTAAGACCATATTCTTTCCTTGATTTTTCTTCATCCATTTCACTACCTGGTAAAAGTCTAATTTCTCCTCCACCAACACTGTCAAAACCTAATCTCATTGCTCCAAAAAATGATTCTATATGACTTTTCATGGTTTCTCCTGGTTGACCTAATAAAATGTCTGTTCTTGTTGCTGTTGAGTATTCAGCTACTTCATTTTTAAATTCATTCAATTTTTCAATGCTGATATTGCTTCTTTTAATTAGTTTTAAAACTACTGGATCTAAACTCTGCAAAGCAACATAAGCTTGGGACAAGCTTCCAAAATTTTTTGAAATTTCATAAACTTTTGGTGTCACATTTTTGGTCCAATAAATTTGGATCTGCTCAAACGCATGCTTTCTATCGTGTAATTCTCTAAGTATTCTAGAAATTTCAACATCTCTAGGTAATATTCCAAAATTAGCATCTGCTAAAAACCAAAGTGTTGAGCGACCAAATTTTTCTGCCACATAATTAAACTCACTCACTACTCTCTCCATAGAAAATGTTTTAATCTTATGTAAAACAGAAATTCCCCATACACAAAAAGTACAACTAAATGGACAGCCTCTATTTGTTTCAAATAAAGGAAAATATCCCTCTTCTAAAAAAGGGTCCATTAAACCTGTCAAAAAGGGTGATGGTATATAATCTAAATTTTTTTCATCTAATATAAAAGTTTTACCTATCAATTTATCATTTGCATCAAGAAAAAAACACCCTTCAATTAGTTCATTTTTAACACCAGTCTTTTTATTTTTAATAATACTTCCTACTAAATTAGAAAAAGGTATTTCGGCACTATAGAGAATACAAAAATTATATTCTCTAAAACGTGTTAAGAAATCTTTAATTGATTTGTTGTCTGTTCTTAAATTGGGACCACCAGTAACAGTAATAATTTTATCATTAATCTTTTTTGCATATTGGCATATAAATATATTAAGCTTTTCATTCCACATATAATTAGATAATCCCAAAATATCTGGTGCTCTTTGATCTATAGCGTCTAATAATTTGTGTGGATTTTTAAAAAGTTTAATTTCAACCTCATCTTTATAATTTTTAATACAGTTCGCTGCAACATATCCAATATTTGTTGGTGTTGGAGTATTGGGTGTGCCGCTTGTATGATATATATCAGCTAAATAGATTAACATTTACTTTTAACCTTTTTCAGTATTAATTTAACAATTCATAATAACAATTTTGCTCAAAAATACTATAAGAAATTCTTATGTTAAATTTTATTTTATATTTTAAAATTATTTAAGATTCAGATCTTGCTCTAAATCGTTCAAAAATTAACCTAGTTTTTACGCCAAAATTCAAAAAAGGTTGTGGTGGCAACCATGTTGGTTTATTTTGAGATTCAATTGTGTCAATTTCAGCTGTGTTTTGATTGCTTGCTTTCAAAGCAATTTGCTCTCCAAATAAAGTTCCAACACCAATTCCTGAACCATTATAACACCCTGCGATAAATACATTAATATCAATTTCTTCAAAAATTTGAGAACTATTCCGCGTTCTCGATACAATTCCCGACCAACTAGAATCTATAATATCATCTGGTAAAGTTGGAAATCTTTTTTTAATTCCTAATTTTTGCTTAAAAGACCTTTTTTTTAAATGTGATTCTGACATGTAAAATGGATTATAAACTTCAGCTGTATTTCTTATTAAAATTCTTCTATCTTTAGTCATTCTAATAGTTGCACCCATTGGTTTAACTGGCAATACACCCCACTCCTTGGGTTTGCCAATTAATTCAAATTCTTTATCTGTCAAAGGTCTTGTCATACTTGCTGTTAAAGTTATTGGAAAATTATAATTAGATTTAATTCCTAGTGATTTTAAAAAGCCATTAGTGCAGAAAATAATTCTTTTTGCAGTTATGCTTGAATTTTTAAACTGACAAAAAATAAAGTCTTTGTTTTTTTTCCATTCTAATAAAGATGAATTTTCAATTAACTCTACACTTGACGGCAGTGTTTCAACCATAGCTCTTACAAGTTTAGCTGGATGAATGAGAACTCCACCATTAGTATAGATGGCTGAATTATAAAATTCGGTTCCTAGTCTTTTTTTTAAATCATTGTGTTCTAATAAATAATGCTTAAACCCAAGTTTAGATAAAATTTTACTAAAATTTAGTAAGATTTTTTTGTCTTTAATTTTTGATGATGCGTAATACTTTCCAGATGCTGTCCAATCACAATCTACTTGATATTCTTTTATAAAATTTTTTACTGCTTTAATTCCTAGTTCATAAATATCAGTTTTTTTTTTATAATTATCTAACTCTGTATTGGATGTAAAACCATCATTTAGCGTCGTATCAACAAGATAGCCAGAATTTCTACTACTAGCGCCCTCTCCTGCTAATTGAGCATCAACTAATATAATTTTTTGATCAGGGTGCAATTGAGCTAATTTTCTTGCTGCTGATAAGCCAGTATAACCAGCACCAACAATCAACCATTCACAATTTTTATTTTCTGTTAAAGTTTTAATATTTGATCTTGGTGTCAGGTCATTTATCCAACTACATGATTTGTCATTTATTATATTCATGAGAAGTTTTAATCTAACTCAAATTTTTTAGTATAATCTTTTTTTAATATTGGATTCTGAAGTTTTTTCTCTACATAGCAATTTCCTATTACTAATTTATCTAATTCCGTGCCCATAAAACAATTAAAAGCATCTAATGGTGTGTTTACTATTGGCTCTCCCCTAACATTAAAAGATGTGTTTACAATTACTGGACAATTTGTTTTTTCTTTAAACTTTTGAATAAGTTTAAAATATTTTTCATTAGTTTCCTTATGTACTGTTTGTATTCTTGCAGAATAATCAACATGAGTAACAGCTGGAATTTCAGATCTTTTTATATTTAATTTATCAATACCAAATAATTTTTTTTGTTCATCAGTCATTTTTATAATTTTATTTTTATTAATATTTGCAACCATAAGCATGTATGGACTGTCGACATTAATATCAAACCAATCTTTTAAATCTTCCTTTAAAACAGAAGGTGCAAATGGACGAAAACTTTCTCTATATTTAACTTTTAAATTCAGATTTTTTTGCATTTTTGATGATCTTGGATCACCCAAAATTGATCTACCCCCCAAGGCACGAGGACCAAATTCCATTCTTCCTTGAAACCAACCAATTGCCTCGCCTAATGATAAATCAGTTGAAGTTTTATCTATCAATTCTTCTTCTGTTAAAATCTTAAATTTAGCACCAGCCTTCTCTAAATCTTCTTCTATTTCTTTTTGATCATATTCTGGTCCTAAATATGACCCCTGCATATCATCATTCAAATTTACTTTTCTAGGATTTTTTTGTTCAATATGCCATAAAGCTAAAGCAGCGCCCAGTGAACCTCCGGCATCACCAGCAGCTGGTTGCACCCAAATATTCTCAAATATTTTTTCTTTTAAAATTTTTCCATTAACAACACAATTAAGTGCAACACCACCAGCCAAACATAAATTAG
>MDTF01016136.1_pt1 | contig 10514 bp, 12 predicted proteins | sample 811191 | NCBI WGS metagenome assembly MDTF01 (sample SAMN05326649, study PRJNA326480) | marine metagenome | isolation source: seawater | place: Southern Ocean | collected 2011
ATATTAATAATATTGGTTTAATGGAAGATAGAGCTACTTTAAGAATTTCTTCACAACATATCGCAAATTGGATTCATCACGGGATTTGTTCAAAAAAACAAGTTTTAGAAATTATGAAAAAAATGGCAAAAATTGTTGATGAACAAAACAAACATGACAATTTATATCAAAATATGTCACCAAATTATGATAGATCAGTTGCCTTTAAAGCTGCTTGTGAATTAATATTTCACGGGAGATCTCAACCTTCTGGCTATACCGAACCTCTTCTACATTTGAATAGATTGATTAAAAAAAATTAATCTGAACTGCTTTTTATTTCTGTTCTGCTTTTGAATGCTGAAAATAAAGTTCCATCATCTAAAGTTTCTATCTCGCCACCAACTGGTAAACCTTGCGCTAGTTTTGTAACTTTTACATTTGTTTTTTTAAGACTATCCTGTATGTAGTAGGCTGTTGTTTGACCTTCTGCTGTAACACTTGTGGCTATTATAACTTCTTCTATATTATCTCTAACTACTCGTTCAACTAATGAATTAATTAAAAGATCTTCTTTTCTTTGACCTGGTGAAGAAATTGTTCCCCCAAGAATATGAAAATATCCATTATAAATATTAGAATTTTCAATAGACCATTGGTCTGCAATATCCTCTACTACACAAATTTTATTATATTTTTTATTATTATTTTCACAATTATTACACCCAATTAAATTAGATTTTAATGATCCACATGACTGGCATCTTATTACATTTTTATAAACTGTAGCCAAAATATTAGCCATTGGCTTTACTAACTCATCTCTATTGTTAATAAGTTTTAATACTATTCTCTTTGCAGATTTTGGTCCAAGGCCAGGTAATTTTGAAATTAATTTAATTAATTCTTCTATTTCATTAATATTTTGCATCTAATTAAAGTGGCCATTTAAAACCTGGAATACCAAATCCATCTGTTGCTTTTGAAATTTCTTCTGAGGTTTTAGATTTTAATTTAGCTTTTGCATTATTGTGTGCGGCAACAATCAAATCTTCAATTATAATTTTATCTTCTTTCATAACTTCTTCTGATAAATCTATTTTTAACATTTCATTATCTCCATTTAAAGTAACTTTTACTGAATTAGATCCTGAAGTACCCTCTGATTCTATGTCTTTAATTTTCTGCTGACTATCCTTCATTTTTGATTCGATTTCTTTTGCTTTATCTAGAATTTTTTTAAAATCAGTCATTTTCTATTTCCTTTTTTGGTATTTTGACATCCATAAGTTCTGCATCTGGAAAATTTTCTAAAATACTTTTATAAATAGATGAATTTTTTGCATTATTGATTAATTCTTTTTTTATATTAACTTCTTTTTCTTTTTTTGATAGTTCTCCTTTTTTTTTGCTAAGAGTAATAATCCACCTATTATCAGTCCATTCATAAAGTTTTGAAGATAAATCTTTAATAAATTCTTTGTCTAAATCTTCATTAAAAGAAATTTCAATTCTTTTATTTTCAAAACTCACAAGGTTTACATTTTTTTCTAATTCATATTTTAATTTTATTTCTTTTTTAGAAGAGCAAACATCCAACAAATCATCAAAAGAGTTAATTATATTGGTTTGTGAGTTAATTCCTATATTTTCTTTAAGTTTTGGGTCTTTTTCTTGAGCAATATTTTTTATCTGTCCTATAGTTTGAGCTTTATCCTTTAATCCAAACAGATCGTCATTTTCTTTTTTTGTTGGTAATGAATTTTTTTCACTTCTTTTATCTGTGTCGTTATTTTCGGGAGTAATTTTAGAAATATTTTTAATATCCTTTAAATGAATTAATCTAATTAAAAACATTTCTATGGATAGGTGTTGATTAGATACAACATCGAGCTCTTCTAATGTTTTAATGGTGAACTGCCAAAATAGAATTAAAGTTTCATTGTTAACATTTTGTGAAATTTTTTTTATTTCATTAAATTCATTATCATTTAATAAAAAATTTGTTCCATCAATGTTTAATGATTCTATATTTTTAAAGTAATACAAAAGTTCTAAAAAATCATTAATAAAAACTTTGGGTTCAACTCCTTGATCATAAATTTCTCTATAAGTGTTTAAAACTTCTGTTTCTTTTCCTTCAAATATAAGTTTGAAAAGATTAATTAGTTGGGACTTATCAAAAAAACCAAAAATTTTTTGTGCTAATGCTAAATCTAATTCTTTTTCTTTATCAAGAGTTAATAAAGCTCTATCTAGCAAGGACAAGGCATCTCTCACAGATCCCTCAGAAATTTTAACAATTAATTTAAGTGCTTCGTCTGATGCATTCCCTTTTTCTTTATCTTTTATTTTTTTTATAAAATTAAATAACTCTATCGTTTTAATTCTTGATAAATCAAATCTTTGACATCGAGATACTACTGTGATGGGTATTTTTTTTATTTCTGTTGTTGCAAAAATAAACTTTAAGTATTCAGGTGGTTCCTCTAATGTTTTTAATAGTGCATTAAATGCTTGCTTACTAAGCATGTGAACTTCGTCAATAATAAATATTTTATACTTTGCTGTGGTTGGCCCATATCTAGAAAACTCTATTAGATCTCTGACATCATCCACTCCTGTTTTGCTTGCTGCATCCATTTCCAAAACATCAATATGATTTGAATTTGCAATAGCATTGCAATTTTCACAAAGATTATCTTTGCACAACTTATCAATTCCATTTTTACAATTTAATGATTTGGCCACTATTCTTGCTATGGTCGTTTTCCCTATTCCTCTAATTCCTGTAAAAAGATAAGCATTAGGTACTTTATTTGCTTTAATTGAATTTAAAATTGTTTCTGCAACAATATCTTGACCTATTAAGTCATCAAATATTTGAGGTCTGTACTTTAAAGCTAAAACTTTTGTATTTTTATTCATTTTAATAAGGAGACTAGAACCTGAACAGCTGTCTCTACAACTGCTTCCGTTAAGATCTGGTTGGGTTCAAGCAGTGTCCACCTCTAGCCTCCAAAACTATTATAGCAGTAATGTTTTCAAATCTACAATAAAAGTTTAAAATTATTTTTCACGAAATTTATCTGTCTCAAAAACACCTAAGACGTGAAAATCTTCACAATGTAATCCCAGTTCTTCAAGAGATTTATGAACTTTGGGTTCTTCAATATGTCCATCTAGTTCACACAGAAAAAAATGAGAAGTAAATGAATTTTTTTCGGGGTAACTTTGTAGTTTGGTTAAGTTCACTCCATTAATGGCAAAGCCTCCAAGTGACTGGTAAAGTGCAGCTGGTTTGCTTTTTAACTTAAATAAAAAAGAGGTAATGTATTTTTTTTTTAATAATTTTGGTTGATAAATAGATTTTCTCATTATTAAAAATCTAGTTGTATTGTTTTTTTCATTTTCAATATTAGAAGCGATGATATCTAGTTTGTAAATTTTTGCACTTAGTTTTGACGCAATAGCAGCATCAGATATTTTATTATTTTTTGAAATAAAATCTGCTGATCCAGCTGTATCGGCTCTTACATTTTCTATAAGATTATTTTTTTTTATATAATCAGAACACTGAGATAATCCTTGTGCATGAGATAGTACATTTTTTATATCATCTATTTTAGCACCTGGTATGCCTAGTAAATTATGTTCAATCTTATAAAAATGTTCTGCATAAATGTTTAAACGATATTTAAAAATTAAATATTCAATTCCGATATTCCCTGTTGTTTTATTTGACTCTGGTATAATAATATTTAGGTTTTGATCTTCGTGGGCCCTAGAAAAACATTCATCAAAAGTTTTACATGGTATAATTTCTGCATCTGGATACGCTTCTATTGCTGCCAATTGCGAGTATGCCCCTGGTGAACCTTGATAAAGTATTTTCATTTTAAGATTTATATTCCATAATTTTTTTTAAGGCTAGATAATCTTCTTTTGTGTCAATGCCGATTGGAGAAGATTTGGCTAAAGTTACATCAATTTTTAAATTATTATCTAGTGCTCTAAGCTGTTCTAACCTGTTTTCAATTTCATTTTTAGTTTGACTTAAGTTTATAAATTTTTCCAAAGTCTTAATCTTGTAAGCATATATACCAATATGATGATAAATATTTTCTCCTTCTTTGAGGGTATAATTTCTTTTAAATGTTTGTGCTAATGAAGAATCAATATTATTTAGTTTTTCCTTAGTTTTTACCTTGACTATATTTTCATTAGAAAAAATTTTATGGTCATTAATTTCTGCTCCTAGAGTTCCAATATTTGAGTTATTTTTAATCATCATATTGTTTAAATTTATAATATCTTTTTCATCTAATGCCGGTTCATCTCCTTGTAAATTCAAAATATAATCTACATTTTTGATATCCAATTTTTTGTATGCTTCAAATATTCTATCAGTTCCTGACTTGTGGTGGTTGCCTGTTAAAATTGCTTCTCCTCCATTTTCTATAACATCCTTTAGTATCGATTGATCTTCTGTACACACAACAACTCTACCTATTCCTGTTTTTTTAGCTTTATTAACTACATGTGAAATAATTGATAAATTATTGATCTTTAAAAGAGGTTTGCCTGGAAGTCTGGTCGCAGACATTCTAGATGGAATTAAAATTAATGTTTTGGGCATTTTTTAGCTTATCAATTTTATGCGTCTAACGGACGCAAAATAACAATTTAAAAATTAAGTATTTTTTAAATTATCATGTTATATGTCCTAAATAATAATAATAAAATGAATTCATTCGAAGTACATAAAATCTTAGCTGCAATTTTAATAGTTGTACTGCTTGTAATTGGGCTAGATAAAGTTGCAGATGGTGTATTCCAAGTAAATAAACCAGAAAAACTCGGATATGTAGTTGAAGTAACAAAACAATCCACAATCAATACATCTAAATCTAGTGGAGATGGAAAAAAAATTGATGTAGCAGCTTTAATGGCTCAGGGTGACCTTGCTTCTGGAGAAAAAATTTTTAAAAAGTGTGCTGCATGCCACTCTATTAAACAAGATGGTAGAAATAAAATTGGCCCAGCTCTTTATAATGTGGTTGGAAGAGTAGTTGGGGGTGTTTCAGATTATAAATATTCTAAAGCTCTAGCATCCTATGGTAAGAATTGGACGTTTGAAGAATTAAACGGGTTTTTAATTAAACCTGCCACTTACTTAAAGGGAACTAAAATGGCATATGCTGGGTTAAAAAAAGAAAAGGATAGAGCTTCTATAATTAAATACTTAAATCAAAACAGCGATAATCCAAAACTTTTACCTTAATTTCCCAAAACAATATAATAAAATACTTTTTTGAACATAAACTCTATTGAGTGCTTGTTGCCAAACCTTTGACTGTTTCCCCAGAAATACATTGTCCGACACTTCGGATCCTCTAGGCAAACAGTGTAAAAAAATTGCATCCTTTTTGGCAATATTCATTAATTTTGTATTAATTTTAAAATTCTTAAAATCTTCAATTTTTTTAGCTTTATTAACTTTATCATTTAAAGACAGAACTTTATCTGCAAAAATAACATCCGCATTAATTGCGGCTTTTTTTGCATCATCAAATATATTAATTTTTCTTTTATTTTTTTTAACCCAATTCATTATAGTCTTTTTAGGTTTATAATTTTTTGGACATCCTATATTCAAATTAAATGAAAATTTAACTGATGCTGCAATCAGACTATTAAGGACATTGTTAGAGTCTCCTATCCAACAAATATTCATTGTTGAAATAGGTTTTTTTTTAATTTCTTCAACAGTAAATATATCAGATAAAACCTGCGTAGGGTGTGAAGAAGGACTTAAAGCATTAATGATTGGAATATCTAAATGTTTTTTAAATTCTTCTATTTTCTTATCGCTATCAGTTCTAAGCATAAAACCATCTCCATATGTGGATAAAATTTTTGCTGTATCAGCTAAACTTTCACTGCCTTTTCCTAAGTGTAATTCATCAGTTCTTAAGGTCAAAGCTCCTCCTCCCAATTGTTTTATTGCAAGATAGAAACTTAACCTTGTTCTTAAACTTGATTTTTCGAACATTTGGATAAGCAATTTTCCTTTTAATGGACTATCTTTATCTACATCTAAAGTGTTAAGATTTTTTCTTTTATTTTTTATTTTTTTTGCTTCTGTTATTATTTTTCTAAGATCTGAGGCCTCAATATCTATAAGATTTATGAAATGTTTCATTAAATCTTGTATTCTTTACAAACTTTTTTAATAATCTTAATCGCTAAATCAATTTCCTGTTTTTTAACTGTCAATGGAGGAAGTATTCTTATTACATTTTCTCCAGCTCTAATTGTTAATAACTTATTATCCATCAATTTTTTAATAAATTTTGATTGATCGTGAGAAAGTTGTAAACCTATTAAAAGTCCCACTCCTCTGACTTGGGTAATTACTTTAGGATATTCTTTTTTAATTTTATTTAATTCATCATGAAAGTATTTAGAAATTTTTTGAACATTTTTTAAAAATCCTTTTTTAAATATTTGATCTAATACTGCATTTCCTACAGACATAGCTAAAGGATTTCCTCCAAAAGTAGAGCCGTGTGTACCACCAGTCATTCCTGATGCTGTTTTTTTATTCATTAAAACAGCTCCAATTGGAAATCCACCTCCAATGCCTTTTGCTATTGGTACGATATCTGGTTTTATTTTTGAATATTCAAATGCAAAAAATTTTCCAGACCTTCCTATTCCGCATTGAACTTCATCTAAAATTAATAATATTTTTTTTTGGTTACAGATTTTTCTTAAACCTCTTAAACACCAATCGGGTATAACCTTTATTCCACCTTCTCCCATAATGGTTTCAACCATAATTGCAGCTGTTTGTTTTGTTATAGCTTTCTTTAATGACCTATGATCACCAAATTCAAAATGATCAAATCCATCTACTTTTGGACCAAATCCTTTAGTCATTTTTCCTTTTGATCCACTTGCAAAAATTGCAGCTATAGTTCTTCCGTGAAAAGAATTTTTAACACAAAGAATTCTATTTTTTTTTGGTTGTCCTATGGAATAAAAGTATTTTCTAGCTACTTTTATTGCTGCTTCTGTTGCTTCTGCACCACTATTTTGAAACATCACATAATCAGCAAATGTTTTTTGAGTTAATTTTTTAGCTAAAATTTCACCTTCTGGTATTTGAAATGCATTTGACACATGCCAAACTTTTTTAGACTGTATATTTAGTGCCTTTATTAAATATGGATTAGAATGTCCAAGAGAATTTACAGCAATACCTTGAACGAAATCTAAATATTTTTTTCCACTCGTTGAATAAAGAAAACTGCCTTTGCCTTTTTTAAATGCAATTTTTCTTCTATTATAATTTTTTGCTAAAGCACTCATAATTTATGACTTTATTTTGTAACCTTTTTTATAAAGATAAAAAGATATGAACCACATTATAAAACTTAATATTGTTAAGTACATAATTCCAAAACTTATTGAGCCATCTGAAGCGCCAAGAAAGCCAAATCTAAATCCATCGATCATATAAAAGAATGGGTTAATATGACTTATAGTTTGAAAAGTTTCTGGCAACTTATCTACAGAGTAAAATACACCAGATAAAAAACTCAGTGGTGTAATAATAAAATTAGTTACTGTTGCGGTATGATCAAATTTTTCTGCCCAAAGTCCTGTAATAAAACCCAAACTGCCAAGAATAAAAGAGCTTAAAAAACCAAAAATAAAAATATAAAAAATATTATTAATTGGAATTTCTACTATTAATGAAAATACAGCAATTGAAATTATTACAATTAAAAAACTTCTGGTCATAGCTGCTAATATTATTGCCATTGAAACCTCCAGTGCAGACAAAGGCGCATAAAGCATATCAACAATATTTCCCTGAATTTTGCCAATCATTAAAGAAGACACCGAGTGGCTAAATGATTGAGTTAGTATGCTCATTGCAATTAATCCTGGTGCCAAAAAACTTATAAAAGAATATCCTAAAACATCTCCTTTATTGTTTCCTAGAGCTAACGATAAAACGTATAAAAATAATAAACTTGATACAAGTGGAGATAGAAGAGTTTGTTGCCAAACTGCCATAAATCTATTGCACTCTTTAAGCCATAAACTTTTAAAACCAATCCAGTTTATAAAACCAAATCTTCTTACTCCAATTTGGTATTTTTTATTTAATTCAACCATAAGTTATCATATATAAAAAAAATTTATTAATTGTGTAAAAAACAAAAAAATATGTTGTTTTTTTCTAAATCATGTGTGATCTGTATATAGTTATAAAAATTAAATAACATACTAAATATAGATTTTATGAGCTGGAATGAAGAAAAAGTTACTAAATTAAAAGAGCTTTGGGGAAAAGGAAGCACAGCAAGTCAAATTGCTGAAATAATTGGTGGCATAAGCAGAAACGCAGTTATAGGAAAGGCGCATAGGCTTAATTTATCTTATAAAATTAAAACTAGAAGTGCTTCTTCAAATCAAACTACCAACAACGAAGAAAGTAATTCAAAAACAAAACGTGGAAGAAAAAGTAGATTTCAATCATTAATTATTGAGAAAGATTTTGAACCTGAAAATCCAAAAAAGCTAGAAGAGCTAGATGAAAGTTCATGCAAGTGGCCTCTGGGTCATCCCGATGAAGAATCTTTTTATTTTTGTGGTCGATCATCTTTAAAAGATTTTTCATACTGTAAACTTCATTTACTTTATGCTTACCAGCCTAAGGGCAAAAAAGAAGATTCAACTGACAAAGAAAAAGAAGACGAAGCTCCTCATTTTATTGAAAATAAAACTAAAACTGGTTAGAATTTTTAGATCTTAAAATATTATTATTTTATTACAATATTTTATATTCATTCTTCTGCTTGCTGACCATAAATATTCAAAGGTAAAATATTAAATTTCTAAAACTCTAATATAGATTATTTTTAATTATTTGAATTATATTTTTTAGTTGAAAATTGTCCATTTTCTTTCCACATATGGCAGTACTTCTCAACTTCTTCTTCAAAAAAACGTGTGCTAGGCACAGCTAAGTCAAAATTAGTTTGATATTTTCCAGATGTAATATTGTCATATTTAAGAAGTCTAATTTGGTCTTTTGTAATTAAAGGTTTAGGAAATAGTTGAAAAAAATTTGCTGACATATTGGCTACAAATAATGGAAATGAAATTAAAAGTCTGTTCTTATTTATAAGTTTTAATAATTTATTTAAAATATTTTTTAATGAAATTGTTTCAGGTCCAACACATTCAATTATCTTTGAATGAATATTTTTTGAAATAACTAGATAAACAATATCAGTTAAATCAGAACAATGTATTGGCATAAATTTTGTTCTTCCATTGTAGTAAAGAGGGAAAGCTGGAAGTCTATTTAATAAAGTCATAAAATTAGTCGTAAAATTATCATCTACAGAATAGACGACTGATGGTCTTAATATTGTAGCTAAAGGAAAGTTTTTTTGAATATTAATCTCACCTTCCAATTTACTTTTTGCATAATCCGAATCCGTGGCTTCGTTAATACCTAGGGCTGAAAAATGAATAAATTGTTGAATCTTATATTCTTTACAAAGTTTAGCCAACAAAGAGGGAAAGTTAGAATGAATATTTTTAAAAGTACTACTTCTTCTTTTTTCATACAAAATTCCTATTAGATTAATGCAAATATCCGTTTTGCTAAAAAGCTTTCTAATTTTTACTTCATCAAAAATATTAGCCTCTACAATATCAATATAGCCTGCATTAGCCTGTGTTTTAATTACATATCCTTTTTGATGAAGATTTCTTGTAACCACAGTTACTTGATAATTATTTTTTGTTAACTTTCTTATTAAATGACGACCTATTTGCCCACTACCGCCAAAAATTAGACAATTTTTTGCTTTCATATATATATATTTAGAAATGAACCCAATTATAAAGTTGCACAAAAAAGATATACCAGCAGACATTGAACTAGGCAAACTAATTTCTTGTGATGGAGAATTTCTTGGTCTGAATGTTCAAAGAGATCCATTGTGTCTCATACAAATATCATCTGGTAACTCTGAAGCTCATATTATTCAATTAGATAGAAATAACTACGATGCTCCAAATTTAAAAAAACTACTTGGAGATAAAAATATAATTAAAATTTTCCATTATGGGAGGGCTGACATGGCTCATATTAAACACTACTTAAAGGTTGATGTTGAAAACGTTTTGGACACTAAAATTGCATCAAAGTTAGCAAGATCTTATTCTGATAGTCATTCACTCAAAACTTTAATTAAAGAATTTATTAATATTGATGTTAGCAAACAATTTCAAAGTTCTGATTTTGGTGGCGAACTTTCACCCGCTCAATTAAAATACTGTGCTAATGACGTATTATATCTACATAAAATTCACGAAGAGCTTCATAAAATTTTAATTAGAGAAAATAGAATAGATCTATACAAAGATTGTTTAAAATTTTTAAAAACTAGAGTTGATTTAGATTTAGCTTCTTTTAAAGATGATATCTGGTCTCACTAAAT
>MDTF01003510.1_pt1 | contig 10512 bp, 9 predicted proteins | sample 811191 | NCBI WGS metagenome assembly MDTF01 (sample SAMN05326649, study PRJNA326480) | marine metagenome | isolation source: seawater | place: Southern Ocean | collected 2011
AAATCCAAAAAAAAATGTTCTTGAGGATGTTAAGGTTTATTTTAAATCAAAAAAAGAACTAGATAAGTATACCTCAAAAGATCAAATAATGCATGGTGGCTATGTTGCTGAAGTAGAGCATATAGATCAGCCAGAATTAAAAGAATTTATAAAAGGAAAAAATAATCTAACATTTGTTTGTATCGATGAGGTAACAGATCCAAGAAATATTGGTTCATTAATTAGAAGTGCGGCATCATTTAATATTGATGGTTTGATAGTTAAAGAAAGACAGTTCCCCTCAGATAGTAAGCTAATGTATAAGGCTGCAAGTGGGTGCATGGAACACATAAATATATTTGAAGTTTCCAATATTAATTCAACACTTAAAAATTTGAGAGAAAAAAATTTTTGGATTTATGGATTTGATACACGGGGAGAGAAAGACTTTACTCAAGTTAAGTGGGAAGGAAAAAATGTTCTTTTATTTGGATCAGAAGGTTTTGGTATGAGAGAGCATACAAGTAAATATACTGATTTTTTAGTCAGGATTGGTATAAATAAAAATGTTGAAAGTTTAAATATATCAAATAGTGCTGCTATAGTTTTTCATCACCTAACATATTTAAAGAAATAAGCTTTATTAATAGCAATTTTATTTAATACTTTTATTTTTAAGAACAAGCTTTAAGGCCTTAACATCTGAAGAGCTATCAACTTCAAACCAAAATTTTTTAGTTTTTTTTACTTTCATCTTTATAATTTTATTTTTGATTGATAAATTTAAAAAACTTGTAAAATCAATTTTGTTATTTTTTGATTTTTTAAAATAATCATACAGTTTTATAAAATTATTAAATTTTAATTTGATAATTCCTGTATATTGGTATTTAGGCATTTTATTTTTAATTTTTTCACCAATTGAAATCAAATTATTTTTCTTAAGTACTAGATTTTCTGCATCATTTTTAATCAAGCTTGTTTTCATTCTCAGTTTCCAAACTTTAAGCCATTCACTATATATTAGTAGAAAATTTCCACTATTTTTTAGTAATGTAAAAATAGATTTATCAAAAATTATATCAGAATATGAAATGACGATATCATCCTTAAATTTATTTAAGTATTTGTGGGCACAAAACAAGCTGTAAACCATATTTGTTGTTAGGTATTTTTTATTTCTTATAAAGCTTATTGATTTATTATTCTTAAAATTTTTTTTTATTAAATTATCTTTATAACCAGTAATTATTAAAACCTTTTTAAACTTGTTTATGAAGTCAGCATTGTAATTAATTAAACTTTTTCCATTAATATCAACTAAACATTTGGGTAATTTTTTGGTTTTTATACCTAACCGTTTACCTCTGCCTGCAGCAAGAATAACTAAAATCATATTAAATTTTTTATTAAATCAAAATCAATCTTACGAAACTTTTTATACCTCTCCGGATGCCACATTAAACCTAAAAAATTTATTTTTTTAATAAAAAAAGCCTCTATAGTATTGTCTTTATCAAGTGCTAAAATTTCAATTTTTTTATTAATACTTTTAATTGAGTAGTTTTTAAAAGAGTTAACTTCAATTGTTTTATTTTTATTGTTAAAAAAATTATTTTTTAAAAAAGCAATTTTATGATTTCCAACTTTTTTTGTCACCTTAAATTTCGCATCAAATTTATTAGCTATATAAGTTGCTCCATAACATATTCCTAACATTGGAATTTTTAAATTTTTTGCTTGCATGAAGAGTAGGTTGTCAATTTTACTTCTAAATTTATTTTCCTGAGTATTATTAAATCTTAAAAGATCATTTCCACCAGAAAACACAATTAATTTAAAATTTTTATTAATTTTAGAATTTTCACTTAACAGTCTTATAGTAAATCTATTATTCAAGGTTTCTAAAAAATTTACTAGTCTTTTGTCAAAAGAGATTTCTATTTGATTTTTGTAAGGACATCTTATTGTTGGTACAATTCCAATTATCATCATTTATAATATTAATTTCAACTTAGTTATTATTGAGAACATTTTTATAAAGATCAATATATTTTTTAGAAATAAACTTTGCATCAAAATTTAAAATGTTATTGCGTGCATTATCCCTTTTATAATTTCCTTTTTCTATTTCACTAGATAGCCATTCTATACCCTCTTTTAACCCAATTGAATCAAAACTTCTTGCTACATAACCATTAATTTTGTGTTCAACTACTTCAGATGCGCTAGTGTTATTAAAACATACGACTGGTGTTTCACATGCCATTGCCTCTGCCCAAGTTTTTCCAAATGCTTCTTGAATTGATGATGCCACAAAAATATCTGCACAGGCATAAATAGAATTTAACATCTTTTTATCGTCAATAAATCCCATATTTTTATATTCTATACCAATATTATCTAAAATTTTTTTTGACCAAAAATTACCAAATATTAAAATAAAATATTTTGATTTATCTAAACTTTTTAATGTCTCAACAAATATTTCCCAACCTTTTCTTTTGCTTTGAGGGTTTTGTGCTCCATATAAAATTATTTTTTTTTTAGTTTGAATTTTTAGAATTGATCTTGCTGTATCTTGTTTAATTAGATTATAATCTCTTAAATCAATATTGTTGTATATTAGTTTAATATCATAATCTTTTAATATATAGCTTTTTTCTGCTCTAGCTTTTAACCAATCACTTATTGCAACAAAATGAAAATTCTTATTGTAATTCTTTTTTTTAAATTTTTGTATTATTTTTGATAATCGACTATTTTCAAATTTTTCAAAGTCCATAGTATAATGTGAACCGCCAGTAAAAGGCCACATATCCCTCATTGTCCAAATAACAGGTTTGTCAATTTTTGAGAGTGATTTTAAATTTATAAAACCCTGACTTAACCAATGAATGTGCACAATGTCAGCATCACTATATTCTTTAACTTTAGTAATATCGAAGCCAAAAAAGCCTAATGTAAAAGTGGATCTAGGACTATGGAGGAAGATTGATTTCAATATTTTTTCTAAGTAAATGAAAGTTTTATTAATTATTTTCGTGTAAAAATTTTTATTTATAAAAATAATATTTTTGTCAAAAATTTTTATATCTGCATGATTAATTTTAGGTTGAACATCATTAAGAATTTTAGATTCAATATTCGATTCTAACAAAGCTTGGTGTAAAATGTTTACACCTTTATAGGCACCATCTGTTGAGCGGCCACCAATAATATGCAACACTTTAATTTTCATTGGTACACTTTAAAGGTTATATGAGCCATCTATAATTATTTTTTTTCTTTCACAATCTATTGTTGTTATGCTTGATTTTATTATTTGCTCAAATAAAGTATCACCGACACCTATAGCCGCTGGAATTCCTAATTCCGCACATCTAATAGCCATATGTGAATTTGCACCGCCAAATTTTGTAATCAAGCCATTAATCTTTTTAGTAAATATAAAATCAAATCCTGGATCTGCATTCTCTATACATATAATTTTATTATCATATCCACTATTTTTAAATTTATTAAGGTAAAGCATTCTACCATTTGCTTTTTTGGATCCGATAAAATTAACCTTACTTTGATTATTGATAATAAATAAATCAGATTTATTTATTATAACTTCTGGAAGTTTTATTGAATTATTATAATTAAATTCATTCCTATTATAGAGAATTTCTTTTTTTAAATCAGGAATATTTTTAAAAGTTGTGTAATTATAATACATACTCAAAATTTTATTAATTTTTAAATAAGTTAAATCTGTTTTTTTAAGCCCAAATTGTCTTGCAAAAAGTTTAATATTTTCAAAAACCATATCTATGCTTTTTGTAAAAATGTATTTGGAATATTCACGTAATTGTATGCTTTTTTTGAGAAATAAAATAAATTCATTAAAATTAACATCAAATTTTTCTTTTTTTAAAAGTTCTTTTATTTTTTGTACTTGAGTAGAGCTAAATTTGAAAAGATTTTTTTTTGTACTTTTTTTCTTTTTTGCGTTACCATCAAAATATATATTATAGCCTTCTCTATAATTTAACGATGAAATTTCATAGGTATTTGGTCTCAAATGTCCATATTTTTTTAAAAAGAATTTTTTTGATTTGTAATAATCATTCTTAATATCTGTTGTTATTGTCTCTATAGATTGTAAAAAATTTTCTCTTTCTTTAAGTGTAATAATTTTATTAGCAACAAGGGAGTTAATTAATTCGGTAGAAATGAATGCAGTTCTTGCTAAACCAGCAAAAGGATAGGTTCCATATTTTTTACAGTCCTCGATTAACCAATATATTTTAGCAATATAATCTAAATTTAATTTAAATATTTCATTTTGCTTTGCCTGTAATATTTTTATTTTTTTTGTTTCTTTTTTAATTTTTTTAAAGGAGATGAAATTAATATTTTTCAAGGATTTTATTATTAAATTAATTTCCTTAATTGAAAAATTTTTACTCAGTAGTAGTTTAATTTTTTTTCTTGTATCGAATGTAAAGCAGGTAAAAACTATATAAAATTCGACCTTGTCATGTAAATCTCTATTATTTTTAAATTTTTTTAAATAATAATTTACAAGTTTGTTAGCAAGTTTTTTAGGCAGATCTGATGGCACCCAGGAATTAAAGTCAATTCTTATATCGATATATGGAGTTCCAAAAAAAGTATTCATTAAATGATTTGAGGTAAGATCTCTATAACCATATTCTCTTCTACTCTTTGCCCAAACATGGTCTGTAATCAATTCTTGATAAAGAGATAATGCAAGAGGTTTTGGTTTTACACCAATTATTTCAGCAGGATTCCAGTCTGTCATAACGCTAAAATAGGAAGTTTTACCCAGTAAGTTATGATGCTTATTTTGTAACTTATTAATTTTATTACCAAGAGAATGAAATGCATAACTTGCCACTTCGGGCTCTAAAATATTTTTTTTATTTATTACTATTGGTCTGACCTGTAAAATAAAAATTTTATTTTTTGAGTTAATTGCGAACTCCACATCGATATGATTATCGAAATATAATTTTTTTATCTTTTTAACTAACTCAATTAATTTTGAAAATTTTTTATCTTTAATCTTATATTTTGGATTATCTATATATGTGATTTTTTTTGTATTGGGCTTACCAGAAGTAACTGCAGAGGTGTCTTTTCCTTTAAAAAAATTTATTTGATATGACGGAAAATAAGTTTCTAAATCACAGGTAGTACATACACCAGATAAAATTACATTGTCAACCATATCTTGAATTAATATTTGATTTTTCTTATGAAAATATTTTTTATAAGATAAATTTACCTCATGTATTGCATCAATTAATTCATCATTATTCTTACAGTTAATATTTAATAAGCTTTTAAACTTACCAGCGTTTGAGGTTTTTTTATTATCTTCAAATTTATTTGATGATCGTACAGCTATAAATTTATTAAATTTATCATTTATCTTTTTTAAAATTTTAATATTATTTTTTTTTAAATCTGATACTGAAAAATAAAACGATTTAGGTATATTCAAACTCGGAATTTTTCCGTCAAGAATTATAAGTGTTTCGGCTTTAGATTTATTTTTTAATTCTTTCATAAATACTCTTTATTTGTTTTAAATAATTATGATTATTTTGAAAGATAATAATTTTTTCTTTTTTTATATTTATATTTTTTTTTATATTTTTTTTATATTTTATCATGTTAATTAAATGTTTCATATTTTGATAATGGAATTTAGATGAATTCTCTCTTTTTTTTGATCTAGAGAGAATATTATCAATGGTAGACTCTACTAATATTAATAAATATGGTTTATCAACTAAATTAAGGTATTTTTTTATAAATCCTGAACTATTACTAACATTTGAGAAAATAAAAATTTTTTGAAACAATGACTCGTCATCAATTAAAAAATCAATTTTATCATAGTACTTTGTAACTATGTATTGATAAGCAAAAAATTCTATAAACCATAGTTTTGCATTTCTTTTACTATTATTGATTTCTGGATTATCTTCTATTTTTTTAAAAATTATTTTTTTTAAATCACTATTGTTTTTTTTAGAAAGTTTTTTACATAAATTAATATATGTATTATATAGCTTATTTGATAATGGATTTTTAAATGAAATTTTTTTTTTTTTTAAATTTTTATTTCTTTTTATATTTGAAAAGCTTGATATTTTTTTTAGTTTAAAATATTTATAATATTGTAATGAAATATATTCAAGAATAGTAATATTTTTTTCAAAGAAAATAAATTCAAAAAAAGCTGAAGAATGAGTGTGTACAATATTGTTAGTTCTTAATAGTTTATTACGTAAGATATCTGCTACATAAGTTTTACCAGTACATGGTAGTCCAAAAAATTCAATTTTTTTCAATTTAATCCTCTACTTTAATTTATAGCTTGTATAGCAATTATCTATGAATAAAAATTATTTTTATAAAAATTATCTATCGTTTTTTTATCATCTCCACCACTTTCTTTTTTGATCAAGTCTAATATTTTTTCTAATTGAAATATTTCAATCTCGTGACCTATTTTTTTTCTGGATGATATTTCAATTGGCAATGTAGAAAATTTTTTATAGTCTTCATTTAATACTTTTTTTTTACTATTAATCAAAAAAGGTTTTGTTTTATTAATTAAAGCAAATTCTAAAAATATTCCTGACCAATCTGTTATGAGGTATTTATATTTTCTAAAATTCAACAATTTTTCCATATTCAAAAAATTTGAAAATTGATCCTCTATAGTTAGCTCTTTTTTCTTAATCGACATATAATGGGGCCTAAATTCATAAGTAATATTGTTTTTATCAAATAAATAAAAAATTTTTTTATGTAAGTTGTGCTCATAAAAATCTGTGTGCCATGTTGGAGCTATTAAAAAATCAATTAATTTTAAATTTTTATTTTTAGGGATAACTTCTAAAAATTTATAATTAGAAACTAGTGTTTTTATATTTCTTTTATAAATTCTATTGATTTCAATAAGATCATTATATTGAGATTTATTAATTACTTGCACCGCATCAAATTCAAGAAATGCTTTTTTATTATATATCATAGAAAGACTTGCAGTTGAATGTTGGATATATATATAAAAATTTTTCTGTATTTTTGATTTATGAAAAAAAGAATTTCCTAAGTCTGTAGAGGTTGTATAAATAAATTTAATTTTTAATGTTAAAAAAAGTAGTATATAAAAAAAAATTTTCTTAAAGTTTAATTGATTATAGGGACAATTATTAATTGTCTCTAAAGATAATAATAATATTTTTTTTTTTTTTATTTTTTTTTTCTATAATTTTTTTAAGATATTGAAAAGTATATTCATTTTCATTAAAAAAAATATAATCATACGCACCTTCATTCTTTTTGAAATGAAAAAATTTTTTTAAATCTTTAATAAAATCAATCAAGTTTAAAAATCCTTTGAAATGTTTTTTTAAATATATCGGTTTTCATAAAAGTATAATATTCTGAAACATCGTTAATTTTATCACTTAACTCAATATCCATAATTTGATCATTAATATTTAATATCTTCCCATCAAAATGCTTACCTCTTATAAGCGGATCGACAAATGAAAACCAAAATCTATATAAGTCTCTATTTGCAACATTTGCTAAAGCATTAGTTTTAAAAAATGGAGTTTTGTAAATAGTTCTATTTAGTATATTTCCTGTATCAATATCTTGGTTCATTATGAATGATGTTGCTGCTAATGAATTTAATTTATGAATATTCCAAAGAGATGCATCTGCGCCTCTTATATTGGGTAAATAACCTGGGTGAATATGAAGAAGGTTTATGGGGAATTTAAATATTTTTTTATAAATTTGGTTACCAGTATTTAAATAAGTCAATTCTCTATCTATAAGAATTTTTTCTATAAATAAATCAGAATTAACATTATCTGTATTCAAATACTCTATTTCATCACAATATTGTTCAAGTTTATTTTCTGTATAAACTGATTGATAAAAGTCACTTTTGAACCCAAAATATTCAGCAATTTCAGATATTAAGTTATTATATTTTTTTTGTTTTAAAAAATTTAACGGATGAGAATTCATTTTATTAAAATTATATTTTTTATATAAAAAATTTGGAAACAAGTTTTTCTTTTGAAAAACAATAATTTTTTTAAATTTAAAACTTCTTATTTTAGAAATATGAAGGTATGTTCTGCTAATTGGATTTTCAAAAAAAATAAGTCCTAGCTCACTATTCATTAATCTATTTTTTTGATATTAAAGAATTTATTTTTTTAATTTTTTTTATTTGGGTTAATTTTAGGTTTTGTTCCACTGAATTTGAAAAATAATGATTTAATTTTTAAATAAATACTTTTAATATAAGCCAAGCCAGCAATAATAATTCCAACAAGAGTACTAAATATTATACCTGTAGTTCCTGGATCTAGGTATGCAAAAGCATTATTTGTTACAAAAAAGGAAATAGATAAAAGATAAAAAAAAAATTTATTCATATAGATAATTTTTAAAAAGTTTTGATTTGGGTAAGTTATATTCAATTTTAAACGATGTATCTATCATTATATCATCAAGTTTATTCATACATGCTAAGATCTTATTAAAAATCATTGAATTTGTTGTAAAACGATTCAACAATAATTTGTTTGTCCAATTTTCACAATTTTTATTATTATCTAATATTGAACCAAGTGTTGCATGACCATCAATAATTTCAGCATGTTCTTGATTTGGGTAATTATTGTAAATTTTACTTGTTAATTTTTTTTCATCTGAAGTTGATAAAATTGTAGGTCCTGAGTCACCCATTATAATTAGCACACTATTAGGATCGTGTTCTGTAATTCTTTTGATAGTTTTTTTTATTATTAAGTTTGTTTCTAAATCTCCATTTTTAACAACACCAATATAATCTTTAGTCTCACCAGATGGGTGACCGAATGTATAAAAATGTAAAAAAACAATTTTTTTTTCATTATTTATTACTCTGTCAATAATACTCAAATTAAATTTATTTTTTGATGAAAGTATATCTTGCTTCTTAATTTTAAAAATATTCTTTAGTATGTCACAGTAATTAAATAATTGCATATGATACCAAGGAAATTTAAATTGGCAAAAATTAATATAAATTTTTGAAAAAATTTTATTTTTATTATCAACAGATCTAAATGTAAGGTACTCATCAACATGCGGACCTGGAGGGCCAAAGTGCGAATCAAAATAACCAGTAATTATTTTATAGTCATTGTTTCTAAAGAATCTAAATAATGCAGTATCACTTCTTCCAGAAAAAAAGGAGTTTTCACCTTTTAAATCTCTCCATTTGTTAGGATCAATATAAATAAGAGAATTAAGAGATGGTCTCGTTGGGTAATTATCACTGAAATGATTTTTAAAAATTATAAATTTATTTTTTTTTAAAGTATTTATATAAGATAGATTTGTTAAACCTAAATGTTTTGATGCTATTGACTCCGGAAATAATGACTCAATTGTAAATACATATATATTGAAATTATTTTTAATCTTTGTATTTTCAAAATTAAATTTATGTTCATCAATATTTGTTTTAAATGGCATACCAATATTAAAAAAAGCAAATATGTTTAAAGATATATAGATTAAAATTATAATTTTCTTTACTTTTTCAATTCTAAATAAAAACTGAAATGAAATAATTGAAAAAATAAAATAAATTATAAACCATTTAATTTTTTGAAATCTCTCAAGCGTTATAAATTCAGATGAAAGTGATATTGATAGTGAATAAAAATTATAAAATAAAAAAAGGGTTAAAAAAAAAATTAATAAATTATATGATTTGATAAAATTAAATATAATAAAAGTTATAATTATTTGTAAAAAAATTATTAAATAAATATAAAAATATAAATATTTTACTGATGATAAAAAATTTTCAGATATCAAATTATTTTTTATAAGGAGCGCCCAATAACTGCTAATTAAAAAAAATAAAAAAAAATTAGCAAAGGTTTTATTTAATAAACTTATATTCACAATATTTAATGTTGTTTTTAGAGTTATTTTACAAAATAAGTAATAATTTTATTTAATATTAATTGTTTCATCGCCCACGTTATTTTATTTTATACATTTTAAATTCACTTATTTAAATGATATATCTTAAATTCTTTTATTTAATTATTAATTTGATTGTTTTTTTAATTGTTTTAATGAAGTTAAAATTGGCTATAAATCTCCTTTTAAATGAGGTCAGATTAACGATTCAATTACCAACAGATCTGTCACAAATGGTCTACATCAAGTCACATCTGATCGTAAGCAGTCAACACACTGCGAACTCACTTGAGATTTATGCATTGATTTATTTGACCTTTTCGAATAAAAATCAGGCACGAAAGTAAAAGCCCTTGTAGCTCAGCTGGTAGAGCAATTGATTTGTAATCAATAGGTCCGCGGTTCGACTCCGTGCGGGGGCACCACACAACCCCTTACTTATCTCTCTTTTTTTAATTCACTTTATTTAATATTATTTATGATGGTATCTAAAAA
>MDTF01000480.1_pt1 | contig 10510 bp, 5 predicted proteins | sample 811191 | NCBI WGS metagenome assembly MDTF01 (sample SAMN05326649, study PRJNA326480) | marine metagenome | isolation source: seawater | place: Southern Ocean | collected 2011
CAAAAATGGTGAAAATGGTAAAAATGGCAAAAATGGTGAAAATGGTAAAAATGGCAAAAATGGTGAAAATGGTAAAAATGGTGAAAATGTAGATGAAGATGAAGATGAAGAAATTGATATTTCATTTGGTTTCGAAGGTAAAAATTATACTAGTTATATGAAGGCTATGAGAAAACATTATGATAATGAATTATTTGATGGAAAAGATTATACTAAAAAATGTAGGAGACAGCCTTATATAATATCTAAACAACATTTTTTGAAAAATATACAAGCACCAAATAAATATAAAACTTTAGATGGTTTAGATAATAAAATTATAAATGCGAAGGGTGATTTAGAAGATAGTGATAATTATTATTTGGAATCTTTAGATAAAAAAAAAACTTATATTTGTCCAAGAATATGGTGTACCCTTTGTAATATACCTGTTGACCCTATTTATTTCTCTAAATATAAGAAATGTCCCAAGTGTGAAGGAATAGAAATACCAAAAACAGGTAAAATGACACGTAAAAAAACTATTATAATAGTTAGTGCCGAAAATGATTACTTTAAATCAGATGTGAAAAATAAAAAAAATTATTTAAATAAAATATTCGGCGAGGAACCTATTCCGGATGAATTAAAAGGTAATGAACTTAGAATGTTTCCTAAATACTTAGATGAAAAAAAAAATCCAGATAATAAAGGATTACCTTGCTGTTATAAGGGTATGTCTATAGTTAAACAAAAAATTACTGAAACTATAAAAAAAGAAGAAGTGGAAATTGATGTGTTAGACCAAAAAATATTTAGATTTATTACCGAAAGCAAATTTCCTATGAAAAAAATTAAAAGATTATCAACTTTAAGTAATGACTTGGATATATTATTTGATAATATAGATACTGGTAAAATATTAGAAAATTTAGATGAATTATCCCAGGACGAGAATAAAAAATTAAGAGAATTAAAAAGTAAAAAAAAAATATCATCCAAACAGTTTAATATATTAAATGAATTAGAAATAAAAAAAAAAGGACATGAATACTCTTTTAAATTTTATGGAGAAAGAAAAAATATAGGTTTTAAAAAAAAATTATCATCTTATAAATTTGGAGAGAATTATATATCTGATAATTTATTTAGACTATCGGTGGGTGACGATATAAATAATTCATTTATTAATTGTCTGGAGGAATTACTAAATTTATTAGGTAAACCCAAATCAGTTACTGATTTAATAACAAATGAAAAATTATTTACACCGCTTTTATTCTGTCAATTAAATAATGGAAATTTAGTTGAGATATTTAAATCTGATATTGATACTGATGAAAATTTCCAAGAATGGAAGAGAAAATATGACACCGAATTAAAATCATTGAAAATAACAAAAGAATTCGCGTTAAAAAACCTATATTCTAGTTTTACCAATTTTAAAAAATATCATTTATCCGATTCTTTTAAAAATCCAGAATTCTATTTGGATTTATTAGGTAGAGAAGGTTTTCTTTTTGATGAAAAGAAAAATATTATTATTGTTGAAAAAACTAGTTATGATATAGATTCGCAACTAAATTTGGTATGTCCCAAAAGTTTCTTAGGAGCTGATAATTTAGATTTAGAAAAAAACTCAATTATATTAATAAATACAGGACAATACTATGAACCTATTATAGGAATACGCTTTATAAATAGAAAATTAGAACTTAATAAAGTTATAGAACCATTCGATCCAATAATTGATTTTAATATATTAGAAACTAGTGAAACACAAATTAATAGACCCAATATTACATCCCTTCTACAACTTATGGTCATGAACTGTGGTGAAATGAAAGAAGATTTTGTAAACAATTTATACCAAGGAAATATAGAAAATTTAAATTTTATGACAAATACTTTAGATAATATTGATAAATATATTATTAATAATAATTTTAAAATAGATGGTATTTTATTAAAAAATAAATTATATTTACCAATTATTCCATCAGGTATTACTTCAAATATTATAAAAGATATAGAAAATAAAAATTATATAAAAGATAAACTTTTATCTATCACAGAATATACTACATTAGTAAAAACAACACAAAATATATCGTCATTCTTAATTAAAAATATTATAAGTTTTGAAGGCAAAATTACAGGAGCATTGTTAGAAAATGGTTCAATAGTTCCATTAAAATCAGAAGATATTGGTAGAAAAGAAAGTATCGAATATAATAATTTAGATATTGATAATAGTATTATGGGCAAGGTCTATGAAATTGACGATAGAGTTATTTTTAATAAAGATTATAATAATTCAATATTTGAATCCCAAAAGATTAAATATATTTTTAATAATTTTATTAGGGAAGAAGAAAATGAAGAAATAAGAAATCAAATAAAAAAAATAATAGTTAATCCTGTAATTTCATTATTACGAAAAAAGAAAAAAATTAATTCTATTTTGGCGAATATATTAGATGAATTATTTTATTTTGGAAATTTAACAGAAAAACCAGACATTTTCTTAAAAAAAAAAAGTAAAAAATGTTGGAAGTTGACTGACGCGAAATGTATAGACGAATGTGTTGTTAAAGAAAAAAAATGTAAAAATTTTATAACAAAGAAAAACATTTTAACACAAGAAGTAAATAAAAATAAATATATTAATTTTTTACAAGATATATTATTAAGGACACCTAATGGTATAGATTTGATTACTAAAAGATTTAGTATTTTATCGGAATTAGATGTGTCGTCTTCCAAAGATGAGTTGGTATTCCCGGATGATATGTTTGATTATTATAGTGATGATTTATTTAGAAAAAAAAAAGAAAAATTCGTTAGACCTATAGATTTATTTAATACTATTTCTCAAAAAAATAATTTAAAATTAAATAATTCTAATATTTCAAAAATAAATCCACAAGCTAAAACAAAAATTATGAAAAAAAAAAAAACTAAAATAATTGGAACAACACAAAATATTTTTGGAAACAAAATAAAAAAAACAAAAATTAAAGCAGGTGATTGTATATTCCCCTCTAAATTAATTCTTAAACAAAGACTGGGTTCTAAAAAAAAATCTGAATCCAAAATTATTAATGATTGTATTCCATCCATACCAGAAAGAAAAACCAACGGTTCAATTATGGGTGCCGATGGTTTATGGTGCCCAACTAAAATAGATAAAACTTATAATAAACCAGAAAATTATAATGAAACGGGAAAACATAAATTTTGGAAACAAGATAAATTGAATACTAAACCTTATTATTTATATGAAGAAAAAGATAATAATAGACCGAAAGGATATTGTGATACGAGAGAATATATTAAACGAACTATTAAGAAAACTAAAAAAATAAATCCACGATGTATACCTGAATTTAAAAATAAAAAAAGCGCCAAAACAAATATACCCACAAATTATACTGAAGATGGTAAAGAATATACCTGTTTGGTTGAAAATAATATAGATAAAATTACAGATAAATTCACCCCACAATTAATATGTCCCACAAGAGTTGACGATAATGGAGTATATGACAGAGTTAATAATGATAATACCGAATCTTGTTTTATTGATAAATAATTATTTTAATTTAAAAAAAGTTTCTTCTATAAAATTAAGTAATGTCTTTAGAATCAAATATTGAACTGAATCTCACAGAGTTTATTTCTGCTACACAAACCAAAAATTTTATTTTAAATGACCCTATTCAGGATTGGTTAAAGTTATATGGAAAAGATAAAGGTTTCTTACCTATTAATAAAAATAATCTGTTTGGAACTTTCATTAAGAAAAAAGGCATCGAATTTGAAAATCATATAGTGAAAATGCTAAGAAACAAACATTATTTTTTTGAGATTGAAAGTAAATTATCTAATTTAGAAAAATTTAATTTAACAATTCAAAAAATGAATGAAGGAGTTCCTATTATTTACCAAGGATTAGTTGTAGACGAAGAAAAAAAAATATTTGGTTATCCAGATTTAATTGTAAGAAATGATTACCTTAATAAAATAACTAATTTTAAAAATAATTATCCATTAAAAGAGGGAAATGGTTTATATTATGTAATAGTTGATATTAAATATTCTAATTTAATTTTTAAAAGAAAAAAAGACACATTAGTTAATCAAGGTATGTTTAGTTGTTTTAAATCACAACTAATTATTTATAATCATTGTCTTAGTAAAATGCAACAGTATGACCCAGGAATAGCTTTTATTTTAGGTAGAAAATGGAATAAAGAAAATAAAACAGGTAATAATAGTTTCGACTTTCTTGGGAAAATAGATATTTATGGTGATGATAAAGAAATTATGAAAAAAACAGATGATGCTATTTTGTGGTTAAATGAACTTAAAAAAGATGGGAAAGATTGGAATATTAATAATATAAGATTAATGCCAAATATTAAATGTAATTACGATGATGAATGGAGAAATGTAAAAAGAAAAATTGCTATTGAAAATAAAGATATTACACTTTTATGGAATTGTGGTATTAAAGAAAGAAATAATTTAATTAAAAATGGAATAAATACTTGGAATAATCCAGAATGTTATTCTAATAAATTAAATATTAATGGTAAAAGAGCAAGAATTATAGACGGTATTCTAAAAACTAATAGAGAAAATAATATATTTTTTAATCCAAGAAGATTAAAAAAAAAGGAAAATTTACAAAAATTGGAAACAGCTAAATTGGAATTTATATGTGATTTTGAAACTGTTAATGATTTAGATGATAATTTCAAAAATATTCCATACTCTAATTTTGAAACATGTATTTTTATGATAGGTCTTATAACTAATATAAGAAAAAATAATATTATAGTTGAAAGTAATTTTAAATGTTTTATAGTAGAAGACTTTTCTAGAAAAGAAGAAAAACGTATTATAAATGAGTGGCTTAATTATATGGACACGTTATCAATTAAATATTCCATACCCAATCCTAAAATTTATCATTGGAGTAAAGCAGAACCCACTTTTTATAAACAAGCTATTCTTAGAAATAAACAGATTTTCGATTGGAAAAAACTTAATTTTATAGATATTTTAGATTTATTTAAAAATGAACCTATTTCCATTAAAGGCGTTTTAAGTTATGGTTTAAAAGACGTATCCAAAGGGCTATATAAATTAGGATTTATAAAAACTATATGGAAAGATGATATGGATGGTAGAATTGCTCTTTTGGAAGCATTAGACGCAATGAATAAATCTAAAAGAGATAATCTTAAATTTAGTGAAATGGAAATCGTAAAAAATATAGAAAAATATAATTATGTAGATGTTAAAGTTATTGATGAAATTATTGACTTTTTAAGAACTAAAATTTAAATCCTTATTAAATAGAAAGAAATTAACAAAAAAAATTGTAGAGTTGATAAAATTTCTAATGATTTTATTGAAAGTTTAAAAAAAAAGTGTAATAAAAAACATAGATATAAGAATAAATTATTCTTTATATAAAACTAAGAACCTAGTAATATATTATATACCCCTTGATATTCTTCCATACCTTGAAAGAAGCATAAATTACTATAATCTAAAAGATCTATTCTTAAAGAATAGATTGATAAATCTTCATCTGTTTGTTCATTTAATATGTCTTTTTCTTCTTTTGTAATCTCATTATTGTAATATTCATTAATTATATCTATTACATTTTTTAAATTAATTTTATTATTTTTTTTAAAACTGTGAATATTGGAGACAATACCATTTAGACCAAGAGGAAAAGTTAATTTAATAGTATTGCTATCGGTAATTTCTATATTATAATCTTCCTCTTTTAAATCTATCATTGTGTTTTTATCATTCCATTTATAATACTGATTAGTAATAAGATTGCCACCTATATTTTCTAAACTATGTATAGTATTCATTTTGTAATTTCTTTAATTCCTAATAATAATTCTTTTTCAATTTTTAATATTATTATATTATATGAAATATAATAAAACACCTACTAAAATTAAAAAAGAATTGTTATATTGGTTATCTAAAAAGAAATTAACAAAAAAAAATCTTAGAGTTGAAAATATTAATAAAATTTCTAATGATTTTATTGAAAGTTTAAAAAATAAATGTAATAAAAAACATAGAAAAAAAAGTGTAAAAAAAAAGTGTAAAAAAAAAGAGTAAAAAAAAAGTGTAAAAAAAAAAAGTGTAAAAAAAAAAAGTGTGTTAAAAAATAAATGTAATAAAAAAATAGATTAATTACTTTTTATAGGGATAAATAATCCCACCTCATTCTACAACTTATATGGTACCTAGCTCGGGATGTCCTTTGGGTAAATAAGGATGCTTGTATGGATCGCGCTCGGGGTCCAGAGTTGGTTGGTGTGTAGCTGTCATGGGCTGAAGGAGGCCGTGCTCTTTTAGGCACGCGAATCCATGAGGGGCGGTGGTAACCCTAATACCGAAGTCCCTTCACTCCCAAACCCTGGACCAGTCTTCCTAACTTCCATTTCTGGGAAGTCATACTCTTTTCTCCAAACAAGTGTTTCAGAACACTTCTCTGTTTCTATATTTCCCCCACTAATATAGTCCAAAATTTTTAAAAACGTTTTTTCTTCTTCTTCGCGATTCCAACACTTTTTGATTACTGAGATTAGTTTTTTGTCACTCTCTTCTAGTTCTGTGACATCTTTGATACTAAATATAAAATGACATAAATTATTAAGATAATCATCTACAAATTCGGGAGAGAACCGAATGCTTTTCTGTTCCAGTGCCGCATCCGTAAATGTCATTTCTTTACACTTTTTTGGATCATCAAAACGCGGATCGCACACGCTCCAAGGTTGAGTACCATTAGTTAATATCTCAATTAGAACACAACCAAAAGACCATATATCAGTTTGTTCAGATAATCCTTCAAATTCTGGCGTGCCGGCCACAACAAAGCGATAGGGTGTCACCCATGCGAGAGGGCCAACTTCCCCCTTCCCCCCCCGCCAAATTTTTTCACCATTATCCATTAGTTTAGACAATCCAAAATCAGCTATCTTACAAACATATTCTTCTCCGACTTCTCCGTCTTTTCCTTTTCCAACCAGAACATTTCGTGCGGATAAATCGCAGTGGAGTATTTTTTTTTCAGCCAAAAAACTCATTCCGGTTGCAATATCCTTGGCAAACTTTATATCTAAATCTAAATTAGATGGTAGTTCCCCCCCAATAGTAAGAGTTTCTTTTATTGTTCTTGTTCTTTCTTTTCTTTCTTCTCTCCAACCTTCTACTGTTCCGTCCTCTAAACACTTGTGTAAATCACCATGTTCACAGAATTCTAAAATCATTTCAAGTTCCGGTGATTTATTAGATTTCTTAGTTTTAACACCCAATAGCTCTACTAAATTTGGATTCTTGCCGTACTGCGCCATAATAGTAGCCTCCTTAATAAATTCTAAAAACAAATCCTCAGTTACCCCTCCTGACAGTGTTTTAATTGCCACTTGCGTTTTACTATTCACAGATGAGTCTTCGATACTGGTGCACCCTACGTTGCAGTATCCCTTATAAACATCTCCAAAATTTCCGCTTCCTAATTTAACATCCCCCTTCTCTGTTGTCTCTCTTACAAAATTATCTGGTTCAATTTCTTTTGGTAAGAGTAATCCCCCATCTTTTTCATCATTGACAATCTTGTTCCATTGATTTATATTGAATTGCTTATTTTTTAACAGATCTCTTATTTGGGATTTATTAGCAAAACCTCCCTCCCCAAAAAAAGACACGGAGGTTGCCCTGTTATTAAAAAGTTTTTGAATTAGTTTTTGTGGAATCAAGGGGGGGGAGGAGTCGTCATCTGCAACCTCTTCAATTTCTTCATCTGAGCTCTCCATACCCAAATGTTCCTTTGCTGCCTCCCACGCCGCGTCGTTAAATGCTTCTCGTAGGTCGGGTTTCAACATTTCCCGGATGCTATAATAGGCCGGTATACCAAGTTTGTGTGAGGCAATATATTCTTGCACAGCAGCAGTCACCACCTGTGCTTTTCTTGCAGCAGAAGCAGAGGGAGCAGAGAGAACAAGCTGCGAACGGGGACGAAAGGCACCGTTCCGCGTCCGGCCTAAATTAGTATCATTTATTAGTTTAACCAATTTTTTGAAGGCCTCCTCCTGTGCCTTAATGCCACTAACCGCTCCATCTTTTTTAAAAGATATTGTACAATCCCCTGTATCCCCTGTATCCATACACCTTTTTTCGGTATTTAATTTGATATCTAATAAAAGTTCAGACACACTATAATCTGCCCTTCCGTATTGTATCATATTAAATTCTTTGCTTGCCTTAAAAACTTCTCCATTAAGATAGTTTTCTCCATTAATAGTCAATCTTTCCAAAAATTTTTTAGCGTTCTCCTTTTCCGTCTGACCGATGATTTTTTTATATAGGGATACTTTAATTGGTTCTTTTAAAATTTCTTTAGATTCGCTTCCACCTTCTAGATGGGTTAGGTCAACAGAAGGATTGCAATCAAGGCTGTGTGTAATTAGACTGACTTGGGCGGGCTTTTTTGTATGTTCTATAATTACAAAAGGAGTCTTTTCTAGCCATTCTATTGTTGTATCAGTTCTGTTGCCGTTTAGATAATCTTTATCGAATATATTATCATATATCACATTATTATTAGTAAGATCGGCCTGACTAATACGCATCATACTGAGCCCTTTCTTATCACTTTTCCATAATAAATATATTCCTGTAATTTCTTTACATTTCTCTTTGTCTAATTCTAATATAAAACTTATTAGTTTATCCCCCCCCCCAGTTTGTATATTGTTATTATTTAATTGTCTTCCTAGTGTTTTAATACTTTTATTTAATTTAATAGATTTATTTCGTTTTTTAGTTTTATTTCGTTTAATAGATTTACTTCGTTTAATAGTTTTACTTCGTTTAATAGTTTTACTTCGTTTAATAGATTTACTTCGTTTAATAGATTTACTTCGTTTAATAGATTTACTTCGTTTAATAGATTTATTTCGTTTTTTAGTTTTACTTCGTTTAATAGTTTTACTTCGTTTAATATATTTATTTCTATTTTTTAGACCAATAGATAAATAGTTTTTTTTAACCATTTTATAATAATAATATAGAAATTAAATTTTTAAATTAATCATTATTCTTATTATATTAAAAATTCTTCCTCTCAACAATATTTATGTTCCGTAGACCTATTTACTCTGTGCTGCGTCTAGCAGGTGCGCAGCAGCCAACGCATCCCCAATGGGGTTTCGCTGTTACAACATGAATCCCATTTGGTGTTTAGATAGTTTTCCAGATCTATTACTTAGACGTTTACCTTTAAAACTTTTACCTTTAAAACTTTTACCTTTAAAACTTTTACCTTTAATACTTTACCTTTAATACTTTTACTTTTAATACTTTACCTTTAATACTTTTACTTTTAAAACTTACTAGAATTTATTGTCAGAACTAAAATTTAAATACTTATTAAATAGAAAGAAATTAACAAAAAAATTTTAGAGTTGAAAAAATTTCTAATGAATTTATTGAAAGTTTAAAAAATAAATGTAATAAAAAACATAGATTAATTACTTTTTATAGGATATAAATAATCCCACCGCATTATTAGACAACCAAATAGAAGTTATAATAATATTAATTAATGTAGATATATACATTTTTTTAGTATTTATTAAAATTATTAGAGTGGTTATCAAAATTATACAAGCACACATTAATTTAGTTAATAATACAAACTGTTTACTAAATATTTTACCATTTTTTAAATATTTTAAACTTATAGCATTAGAAAAAAGTAATATTAGTGCTAACCATTTACCTATATATTTATCTTGTGGTGATTTTTGAGCAATTTGTGTTTCGGTCAATTGTAAAAGAATAAATGGAAAGAAAAACCATAATATTCCTAAAATAGAAGATACTAAAAAATCTAATCTTAAAGCCATATTAACTCTTTTTAATTTTATTCTAGTTTTTTCTTCTAATGATTCATCTGCTTCTTCTAATAAAAAAAAGTCTAAAAATGTACTATTTTTATTTTTAACACTAGAAATAAAAGTTTCGTCTATTAATACAAATGAATCAATTATATATACAAAAAATTTAAATACACCATATATTAAACCAAACATTACTGCTATTATAAAAAAAATATGAGGCATTATTTATAATGAAATTAGATATTATTTTTAAAAAATAAATTTTTTTTTATAAATGAAATGAAATAAATTTAAATGAAATAAATTTAAAATTTTTATAAAAAAAAAATATTATATAGTATTATATAATGGATAAAGTAGATGTATCAAAATACAATTGCGATTCAACTGCGTTAGAAAGTTTACCATTAGATAAAAATTTTGAAAATATTTTTAAAGGAGGTGGAAGCAAAAGAAGTAAAAGAAGTAGCAGACGGCAAAGAAGTAGCAGACGGCAAAGAAGTAGCAGACGGCAAAGAAGTAGCAAAAGGCAGAGAAGTAGCAGACGGCAAAGAAGTAGCAAAAGGCAGAGAAGTAGC
>MDTF01003125.1_pt1 | contig 10508 bp, 8 predicted proteins | sample 811191 | NCBI WGS metagenome assembly MDTF01 (sample SAMN05326649, study PRJNA326480) | marine metagenome | isolation source: seawater | place: Southern Ocean | collected 2011
CCAGATAATTTTTCTATTTTTGGTGTAACCTCAGCAAAATTAAATCCTATAGAAGAATAGAGTCTTTTAATTATATTGACATCTGAATTAAGAGAGCTCTCGATATAAGAGTTTTTTTCTTTAAGGGATAGTCTCTCAAATATTGCTTCTTTAATTTTTTTTGCTTTTTCCCCTTTAATTTCTATCGAGTAAATAACAGGGTATTCTTTTACTAGTATATTTAAAGTTTTATTTTTAAGATCAATCGAAACATCTTCAAAAAAGTTGGTGTCATAAAGATTCTTTAATACTCTATCTAAATCAACTCTTGAGTAATCAGTATTTAATTTAATATCACCATATACTTTGATTGTTTCGCTGCTAATTTTTTTATTACCATTAACTATTAATTTTTCAACAATGTCAGCGTTGACTAAATTAAAAGAAAACAAAAAAAGAACTGCTAAAAATTTTTTCATATTATTTGTTTTGATCAACAATTTTAAGAACAGTAAGTCTTGCCCAATTATCGATTGTATTAATTCTGTTTAAGTTATTAGCCTTGTATATAGCATATTTTTTATAATTTTTGTCCTTTAAAACTCTAGATACATAGTCAGAAATTGAGCTAAAACTTATTTTATTTTTTAAAAATAGATCAATTAATATTTCATTTGAGGCATTAATAATAATTGGAGCTGAAACGTGCGCGTTTAATTTGGGTATTAATTTGATCATTGGAAACCTGGTCTTATCTACTTTTTTAAATTGTAAGTTGTCAATCTTATTAGATTTTTGATAATTTTTTTTAAAAAAATCACTGATGTCAATCCTAGAATTGAAAATAGCGTTAGCTATGGGGATTATCATGTCTGGCTTATGGTATAGAAATTTAGTTATACCATTTTTAAGCACTACTATTGCATGAACAAGAGACTGCGGGTGTATTACTATTTGATATTTATTTTTTTCGTATGGAAAAATTTTATATGCCTCGGCTAGTTCTAGAATCTTATTCATTAATGTGGCAGAATCTATAGATATTTTTTTTCCCATTTTCCATTTTGGATGTTTAACGGCATCTGTTGGTTTAATAAATTTAAATTTTTTAATTGGTAAATTTAAAAAAGGACCTCCCGAGGCAGTTATATATATTTTTTTAATTTCTGATGTTTTGTGGTTTTTTAATAATTGTTGTATTGAAAAATGTTCTGAATCAATTGGAATTATTATTGTTTTATATTTTTTTGCAGATTTTTTTAGTATGTCCCACCCGCATATTATTGACTCTTTATTTGCTAATAGTATTTTTTTACTAATTTTAATAAAATTTAAGGTTGGCTTTAAGCCTAATAAACCAGGTATAGCAGATATTGTAATATCAGTTTTTTTAATTGATAGGTCAGAAAAATTGTTAACAATTTTTGTTTTGCTTTTTTTAAATTTTTTTTTAACTTTTAGGAAAGTAATAGCATCGGTAATTATGAAATTTATAGGCTTAAATTTTATTACCTGTTTACAGATAAGGTTATAATTTTTATTTGCAACAAGGGTGTCAACTTTTAAAAGATTTTTTTTTTTTTCTATAATTTTAAGAGTCGTAAGACCAATAGATCCTGTTGATCCTAAAATTGAAATTAATTGTTTCATGTGATAAAGATGTAAAGTATTACGGTACCAAGCAAACTAAATGGGAGTCCAAATAGAATTCCGTCAAACCTATCTAGTAAACCGCCATGTCCAGGCAGAACTTTTCCAGTATCTTTAACATTTGCTTTTCTTTTTAAATAAGAAAAAAAAATATCCCCGATTTGACATCCGAGTGAAATAAATAACGCTAATATAATAATTTTATAGAAAACAAATACCTGCGTAAAATAAACTAATAGGTAGCAAGTAGCTGCTGATAAAACAAAAGAACCTACGCTACCAGAAATAGTTTTATTTGGACTAATTTTGGTTAACTTAGGGCCTTTAAATATTTTACCAAAAATAATGCCTCCGATATCGGACGAAATACAGAGAGAGAGATAAAATAAAAGAAGAAATTTGGTTCCAATATCTTGTAGAAAAAAATAAAATATTAATACGAATATAAAAATATAAAGAAAAAATAAACTATTATAGAGTGTAACTAATAATTTTTTTTTAGCACAAATCTTTTGTATTAAAGCTGAAAATTCTAAAAATGAAAAAATAAAAAAAAACAATAGGGTTGCAACAAGTATAAATTGATTAATTAGCATCAAAAAAAAAATAAATAATAGTATTAATGATGTCACTATTCTCTGTGTCATTTCATTTTTCATTAAATACCTCCAAAATTTCTTTTAACAGATTTATAATTAAATATTATTTTTTTTAAATCAGTCTCATTGAAATCAGGCCATAGTTTATCAATAAAATAAAGCTCGGCATAGGCTAGCTGCCATAGCATAAAATTACTAAGTCTTTTTTTTCCACCTGTTCGAATTAGAATATCGGGATCAGGAATATTTTTTGTATAAAGATTTTGTTTGATATTTTTTTTATTAAATTTTATTTTTTTTCTTATCATGTTAAGAAACGCATCTTTAATTTCACTCTTAGACCCGTAATTTATAGCTAAATTTATTAATAATTTTTTATTCTTACTTGTTTTTTTTAAAGTTTCTTTTAAAATTTTTTTTACATTTATTGGCAGTGGGCCTACATTTCCTAAAATATTAATTTTTATTCCGCTGTTAACTACTTCATTAATTTCTTTTGTGAAATAAGAAATTATAAGATTAAACAAAAAATTTATTTCGGATTTAGGTCTGCTCCAGTTTTCTGTAGAAAATACGTAAAATGTTACTATAGGAATTTTAAATTTGAAGGCTGATTTAACAATAGCTTTTACTGTATCGACACCTTTTAAATGACCAAAGTTTCTACTTTTATTTTTTTTCTTACCCCACCTTCCATTACCATCCATAATGAAGGCAACGTGGTTGAGTTTGTTCATATTTGCATTATTTCTTTTTCTTTTGCTTCTAAAATTTTATCAATGCTTAAAATATTAGCATCTGTATTTTTTTGAATACTTTTTTCAAATAACTTACTAACGTCTTCACTTATTTTCTTTTCGTTAAGTAGTTTTTTTAATTCTTCATTGCCTTCTCTTCTAATATTTCTGATTGCAACTTTACTTTTTTCACCTATTGTCTTTAAAACTTTGATTAAATCTTTTCTTCTTTCTTCGGTTAAATCTGGAATTCTTATTCGAATTATTTGCCCATCTATTTGAGGATTTATACCTAAATCAGATTCTTTAATTGATTTATCTATTAAAATAACATTTGCCTGGTCCCACACTTGTATCGAGATCATTCTAGCTTCTGGAGTACTTATTGTTGCAACTTGATTAATTGGCATCTGCTGACCATAAATATCAACTTTAATCATATCCAGCATAGATGGGTTGGCCCTGCCAGTTCTTAATGTTGAAATATCTTTTTTAAAGGATTGAATACTTTTATTCATTTTTAATGAATAATCATTTTCATTAAACTCTGAGCTCATTTTACCTACACTCCTTCGCCAACTTTATACCTGGCAAAATCTAAAATTTTAATTTCTCCATCAGTCTTTTTTTCTTCAAGTATATCTGATACTTTTTTTTTTTGATCCATGATCCACGTCTGATTTAAAAGTGTGTTGTCAGAAATAAATTTGTTAAGTTTTCCTGTTGATATTTTTTCAATCATTTCTGGTTCTTTTCCGCTATTTAACAGCTCTGCTTTAATTATTTCTAGTTCTTTATCTAATACTTCTTTTTTTATATTATTTTTATCTATTGCGATAGGGCTAGAAGCGGCTATATGCATTGCTAATTTATTCCCTAAATCATTGTTTTTATCTATATTAGTTAATTTAACCACAGATACAATTTTACCAATATTTTTTTCAATCGCTCCGTGCACATAGTAAAAATTACAACCTTTATTTGTGTCAAAAAAAGATGTTCTTCTTATAATTATTTTTTCACCTATTTTAGAAATTAAATCTATTAAATTATTTTTTACATCAGCCTTGTTTTTCATGCTAGATGAATTTATTTTTTCAAGATCTCCTCTATTTCTAAAGTTAATCTCAGATATTTCCTTACAAAAAGATAAAAAGTCTTTATTTTTTGCAACAAAATCTGTTTCACTATTGATTTCTATGATTGCAATCTTTCCTTCATCCGAGTGAACTAACGCAAGACCTTCTGATGCAGTTCTGCTCATTTTTTTAGTAGCTTTAGCAATACCTTTTTTTCTTAAAAACTCTATTGACTTATCAATATCTTCACCACATTCTTCTATAGCTAATTTGCAATCATTGAATCCTACGCCCGTAATTTCGCGAAGTTTTTTAATATTTTCTAAAAAATCTTTATTTGACATTAGGCTGATTTGTCTTGTTGGCTAATTACTTTTTGGTTTTAAAGGTTTAATTGCTTTATTAATGATTTTGATTTCTTTTTTTTTAATTCCTTTGCTTGGTTCTATTTTTATTTCCTTTTTAACAATGAATTTTTCCGCATCTAAAATTGTCTCCTTTAGAAGATCGCAATAAAGATTGATAGATCTTCTAGCATCATCATTTCCTGGAATTGGAAACTGGATGTTTGCTGGATTAGAATTTGTATCTAGTATAGCAACGATCGGAATATTTAGTTTGATTGCCTCTTTAACTGCTAAAGATTCAACATTTGTATCAATAATAAAAATCATTTCAGGAATTTTTTTCATTTCGGCTATTCCACCTAGAGATCTTTTTAACTTGTCTCTTTCTTTACCTATTTTTAAAATTTCTTTTTTGGTAAAACCGGTATCTTCTTTAGAAAGTTGTATTTCTAAATTTTTCATACGCTTAATTGAATTTTGAATAGTGTTCCAGTTAGTTAACATTCCACCAAGCCACCTATAATTAACAAAAAACTGTTTAGTTTCTACGGCAAGAGTACTTACTTGTTCTGAAGCTTGTTTTTTTGTTGAAACAATTAAAATTTTACCTCCACTTGATATACATTTGTGGATTACTTTTAAAGCTTCTTTGAGGAAAGTAACTGTTTGTGTTAAATCTATAATGTGAATAGAGTTTTTCTCGCCAAAAATATATTGCTTCATTTTTGGATTCCATCTTAAAGTCTTATGGCCTAGATGCACTCCAGCTTCTAATAGTTGTTTGATATTTACTTCAGGTACGTTCATATTTTTTTCCGGTTAATCCACCACAGCTATTCCAAAATGGACCGGTAAGGCATTATGCCTTTAATGCTGTGTGCGAAATTACGCTTTGATATAGTTAAAATTAATAAAAATCAAGCTTCTAAAAATTTATTTTTTTAACGTATTGCTTATTTTTTATGGCATTAAATATGCTTAAATTGAACTTTCTGGACTTCTCTAGTTTAAATGCTAGCCTTTTGTTTTGGTCAATTATAATTAAACTAATTTCAGTTTTACCCTCTTCTTTCAGTGTTTCTTTTAGTTCCTGCATATCGTAGCTTGAATCGAGTTCGATCGATACTTTGTCGTACGATCTATCCATCATCTCACTTAAATCTAAAATATTTCTTATATTAACTCTTCTTTGAGCGTTTTCTCCAAATGCTCTTTCTTTGTGTAGAGTTAAAATAAGTGAGCTAGATTCTATTAATTTTTCTCTATTTGCTGTTAAAAGATCGGAAAAGATAAATAGCTCAAACTCACTAGTGTTATCGCTAAATTTAACAATAGCGAATGGGGTACCTTTTGAGCTTTTTTTTTCTTGAATAGACATGATGGTCCCAGCAACTAAACCCTCATTTGATTCATGGAGAATAAATTCCTTATATTGTTTAATTTTTAATTGTACAAAAAGTTCTTTATATTCATTTAAGGGATGGTCAGACATATAAAAACCAAGAGAGGTAAATTCTTCTGCTAATAGTTCTTTTTTATTCCAACTTTGATCTGATTCAAAATCAAATAATTCATTCTTTGTTTCAGGAGTATTTTCAAAGAGATTAGCTTGATTGCTGACTCTGTCGTCATGTTTGCTTTTAATGGTTTGAATTATTTTTGGAATAGAATTAAAAATTTTTTTTCTATTTATTTCAATTCTATCAAAAGCACCGGCCTTAACTAGTCCTTCTAGCTGTAATTTATTTACATTCTTGGGATCTACCCGATTAATAAATTCTGTTATTGATTTAAATTTTCCATTTTTTTCTCTTTCTCTTACTATATTTGAAACAGCTTCAAATCCAACACTTTTAATTGCACCTAAACCATAGAATATTTTATTAGTATCGGCTTTAAATTCAGCGAAACAATTATTGATGCATGGGCGAACAACTTGAACTTTCAGTCTTTTTAGTTCTTCGACGTATTCTCTTAATTTTCCTGTATTGGTTAACGAAGTAGACATAGATGCTGCTATAAATTCTTCTATATGGTGTGTCTTTAAATAAGCTGTTTGAAAAGCAATCAGGGCATAAGCAACTGCGTGACTTTTATTAAACCCATATTCGGCAAAAGGTTCGATTTTAGTAAACACATAATTTGCAACATCTTTTTTTATTCCATTTTTTAAGGCTCCTTCAATAAATTTTGCTTTTTGTTTTTCTAGTTCTGCCCTTTTCTTTTTACCCATTGCTTTTCTTAAAATATCTGCCTCACCCGCGGTAAAACCGGCAAGAGTTTGGGCTATTTGCATAACTTGTTCTTGATAAACAATTATTCCATATGTCGGTTTTAATATTTTTTCTAAAGTTTCGTGAATGTAGTCAGGCTCCTTCAGGCCATTTTTACAGTCATTATATGTAGGAATGTTACCCATTGGTCCTGGTCTATACAGGGCTACAAGAGCAACAATATCATCAAATTTATTAGGTTTCATTTGACGTAGAGTGTCTCTTACGCCGGTGCTTTCTAGCTGAAAAAGTCCTGTGGTTTCGCCAGATGATAAAAGTTTAAAAACGTCCCGATCTTTTAAGTCAATATTGCCAATATCCAGATTTATTTTATTTTTAGCCAACATTTTTATTGTTTTATCAATAACTGTTAAAGCTGTAAGTCCAAGTATATCAAATTTAACTAATCCCGCATTTTCAGAGGAATGCATATCAAACTGGGTGGATGGTAAAATTAAATCAGAGCTATTATCTTTATATAGAGGTACTTCTTCTGATAAATTTTCTCCAGCTATAACTACTCCAGCTGCATGGGTTGCCATATTTCGATTTAAACCTTCTAATTTTAAAGAAAGTTCAATTAATTTTTCTACTTTTTTATTATTTTTAATTTCATCTCTAAACCTTGGTTCTCTATCAATAGATTCCTGCAATGTTAAAGGTCTTGAGGGATCAAAAGGTATCATTTTACTTATCTTATCTACATGACCGTAGGGAAGACCAAGTACTCTACCTACATCCCTTATTGCCATCCTTGCTTTAAGTTTTCCAAAAGTAATAATGTGGGCTACTCCGTTATTATATTTAGATTTCAGGTATTCAAAAACTAAGTTTCTTTTTTCTTCACAGAAATCTATATCAAAATCTGGCATTGATATTCGATCAGGGTTTAAAAATCTTTCAAATATTAAATCAAATTCAATGGGATCAACATCTGTTATATCTAAACAGTAGGCCACCAATGACCCTGCACCCGATCCCCTGCCAGGGCCAACAGGTATACCATTTTTTTTTGACCACCGAATATAGTCAGACACAATCAGAAAATAACCCTGGTAATCCATTGAGTTTATGATTCTTAACTCGTGTTGAAGCCTGTCTTCGTATTTCTTTGTTGTATTTTCTTTGTCTAAATTTTTATTTTTTTTAAAAATAAAATTTTCCAATCTATTTTTTAATCCTATCTTTGATTCGCTTAATAGCTCTAGTTCAACCGTGGTGCCTTTTTTTATCTTTATAGTAGGTAAAATAGGTAAAGATTTTTTTGGTTTAAAATTAAACCTTAAAGGAAAGTTATAATTATTTTCTAAAGCCTCTGGTATATCAGCAAATAATTTATTTAGGTTGTCATTGTTTTTTAAATAGTGTTGATTGCTAAATTTTATTCTATTAGCATCATCTATAAATGATTTTGACCCTATACAAACAAGAGCATCATGAGCTTCAAACATGTCTTCCTTTAAATAGTAAACTTCTTGTGATGCAATAAGAGGTATGTTGGAAGTGCCAGAAATTTTAATTAAATAATTTTCAAAATTTTTTTCACCAGGTTCATCATGTCTTTGTATTTCAAAATAAAATCTATTGCCAAAAACAGTATTTAACGTTTTAGTACATTCTTCTATTTTTTTAAGTTTATTTAATTTAAATAACTTGCCAAAGATATCGTGGTGATTGCCACTTAATACTATTAGGTCTTTATTTAAATTAAAAAGCTCACTTATCATACAATGAGGTTCACTTTTTCCATTTGATTCTAAGTAGCTTTTTGAAGATAACTTTATTAGGTTTTTGTATCCCACTGCTGACGTAGCAAACAAAGGAAGTTTTCCGATTTCACCATCTATGGAAAAGTTGACTTGAGTTCCAATAATTGGCTGAGAGCCAGTTTTACTAATTTTTTCAGCAAACTCTAGAGCTCCACAAAGATTGTAATTATCGCACAAACCAACAGATTTAATTTTGCTGTTTTTACAGTGGTTTGCAAGGTCATCAATTTTTATGGCACCTTCACATATAGAATACTGTGTGTGTATTTTAAAATTTGAAAACTCTCTTTGACTGCTAGCCATCAATTCTTTTTATATTACCATCTGAAATACTCAACTTATAATCTGCTTTATTCGCAAGATCTCTATTATGAGTTGCATAGATAACTGCTTTTTTTTGTTTTTTAAGTTTTACAAAATATGAAAATACATCTTGAGAAGTCTTGTAATCAAGATTTCCAGTTGGTTCGTCGGCAAGAATTAAGTCTGTTTCTGCAACTAACGATCGAGCAATTGCAACTCTTTGCTGCTCACCGCCAGAAAGCTCGCTTGGAAAATGATTTGCTCTATTTAATAACTTAACTTCTTTCAAAGTTTTTGTTGCTCTATCAATTGAAAATTTTTCATTTTCACCTCTAATTAATAGGGGCATAAGGATATTTTCAAGAGACGTAAAATCTGAAAGCAAATTATTATCTTGAAATATTATTGATATTTTTCTTTTTCTTAGTTCGTCTTTTTGTTTGTCAGTAATAAATTTTGAATCTAGTCCAGAAAATAAAATTTGACCAGAGTTCGGTTTTTCAAGTAATGCCAATATATGAAGCAATGTGGACTTTCCTGAGCCAGACGGCCCGACTACTGCAACGAGCTCTCCACGTTTTATCTCTAAATTTAGATTTTTAAATATTTGTATTACTCCATTTTTGTGGTTAAAAAATTTTTTCACCTTATTTAGTTTTACTAAACTATTATTCATATTTTAAAGCTTTGGTTGTGCTTATTTTAGTTACTGCTCTTGCTGGGAAAAAGGAAGCAAGTGAAGTTGCTGTTATTGAAAAAATAAAAATTAGCGCTATAGATAAAGGATTAATTTCACTTGGCATTACATCTAGAAGATAGATATCTGCTGGAAAAATCTCTAAACCAAAAGTAGTAGATATAAAAAATCTAATTTCTTCTATATAAAAAGAAAACAAAGTTCCCAAAATCACACCTGTAATAGACGCAAGTAAACCAATTGTAAAACCAGTTAAGAAAAAAGATTTTGTTATAGATGTGTTACTTAAGCCTAAAGTTTTTAAAATTGCTATTTCTTTTGTTTTATTTTTTATTAAAATTGTTAATCCTGATATAATATTAAAGGCAGCAACAATAATTATTAAAGTCAAAATAATAAACATCACATTTCTTTCAACTTTTAATGCGCCAAAAAACGATTTATTCAAATCTGTCCATGAATAAACATAATAATTTTTATTAATTTCTTGTATTTCTTTCTTGTAAATATCTGCTTTAAGAGGTTCCTTTAAATATATTTCTAGTAAGACGTCATTTTCATTTTTTTCAAAAAAGGACAAGGAATCATTTATATTAATAAAAATTACATTTTGATCAAAGTCGTAAAATCCACTTTTAAAAATAGCTGCAACTTTATAACTTTCCTGCTTTGGTAACCTGCCGAGAGGAGTTCCTATAAAGGCTGAAGACATTAAATTAATTCTTTCTCCTACAGTAACATCAAGTGTCAATGCAAGCTCAATGCCTAAAATTAAAGAGCCATCTTTAAAATCTTTAAGTTTTCCCTCAATCAAATTATCTTCAAGGAATTTTATATTGTTATCTGTATTAGTGTTTATCCCCTTAATTAGAATGCCTTTAGTTTTATCATTGCTTATAGCTATGCCTTCTCCGTTTATAGACTCTGATATTTTAAAGTCTTTATATTTAGTTTTTAGTAAAGATTTAAAATCCTTAACGATGTTATCACCATATGATTGTATTGTTATATGAGGGTTAAATCCCAATATTTTATTAGTAAGGTCTATTCTAAAACCATTCATTACAGACATTAC
>MDTF01013791.1_pt1 | contig 10506 bp, 12 predicted proteins | sample 811191 | NCBI WGS metagenome assembly MDTF01 (sample SAMN05326649, study PRJNA326480) | marine metagenome | isolation source: seawater | place: Southern Ocean | collected 2011
AGTAAAATTATGTCAATAAAACCAAAATTGTTGCTCATTATTTGATAAATATACATTAATAATATATTTTTGTAAGAAGCAAATGAACACACTATTACTAATAATTATCGGATTACCAACTTTAGAAATCATTCTTATGATTAAAATAGGCCAACAAATTGGGGCGTTAAATACTATTGTAGTAATCTTTTTTACAGCAGTAGTTGGAATTTATTACGCTAAAATTGAGGGTATAAATACGATTAAGTCAGGTATGACAAATCTATATGAAAATAAAATTCCTTTTTACGAAATGCTTTCTGGTGCCTCAATAGCTATAGCAGCAATTTTGTTGATTCTACCTGGATTTATTTCTGATACAATTGGTTTTTTTCTACTTATTCCCTTCACAAGAAAAACAATAATCAATTTTTGGTTAAAAAATAAAATTCATAAAAATACAAAAAATAATAAAGATGTTATAGATGCTGAAATAATAGAAGAAGAAAAGAACAAAGATGAATTATAAAATAATAGGTAAATATATTAAAGATTTAAAATTTGAAATACCAAACCCAAAAGTTTTTTTCACTTTAGAAAAAAATATTTCAAATTATAAAATAAATATTGATATTAAAAGTTATCGTTTCAAAGAAAAAATTATTGAAGTCTCAGTCACGCTTTCCTTGAATCCAACTAATAATAATGTAGATAAAATTAATACTAAGATTGTTTTTTCAGCAATTATTGAAATTGATGGCGAACTAACAGAAAAAAAATCTCTAGAAGAAATTATTTTAATTAAGGTACCTAATGATATTTATCCAGAGATTAGATTGTTATTTATTTTATTATTTGAGAAATCTGGTTTTAATAAAATTAAAATTGAAGAAAAAATTGATTTTAAAGAATTATACCTGAAAAAGACCATTCAATAATAATTTTTCTTGAGTTTTTTTTTTAAAAAATTGCTATGTAATTTAGTTTCTTCGGCTGAAATTATAACTACTTCTTTACAATAATTTTTACTAGAATTTTTCTTTATTTCCTTGTTCTCTTCATTGTTTTCATTGGAGAATATAAGTTTAGGTTCTTTGGCATCTAATAAATTTATATAAACTTCTCTTAGTAATTCGCAATCTAACAAGGCATTATGCTTAGTTCTTCTTGATAAATCTATTCCAAATCTTCTACAAAGAGCGTCGAGCGAGTTTGAGGATCCGGGAAATTTACCTCTAGCAATTTCTAGGCTATCTATAATATTAGTTTTTTTTATTTCATCTTTTTTAACTAGCTTAAGTTCGTGGTTTAAAAAACCTAAATCGAAAGAAGCATTATGAATTATAATTTTTTTGTCTTTGATAAACTCAAGAAACTCATCGGCTATACTGGCAAAAATTTCCTTATCTTTTAAAAATTCAGTTGAGAACCCGTGTATTTTATAAGCTCCCTCTGGAACATCTCTCTCCGGGTTTATAACCCTGTGGAAAATTTTTTGCGTTGCATTTAAATCTTTAGTTTCTATACACGCCACTTCTACTATTTTGTGTCTATCGTTAGGAGATAAGCCTGTTGTTTCTGTGTCTAGAAATATTTCATTCATACATTTTTATAAATTTTTTAACATTTTTTTTCAAAATTACTAATGAATAATTATTGTTAATTACTAGGTCACAAGCTCTTTTTTTAACAGCTGGTGATAATTGTTTCCTATTTAGTGTCTCAAATATTTTTTGCTCATTATTTCGTTTAAGATATCTTTTTAAGCGTAGTTTTTTTTTTGCATCAACAAAAACTATTTTATCAAAATATTTACTAAGTTTATTCTCAATCAACAAAGGTATTTCTAAGATTAAAATTTTTTTTTTAATTTTTAAAAAATTTAACATTTTTTTTCTTATCAAAGGATGGACAATTGATTCTAGTTTAATAAGTTCATTTTTATTTTTTTTTATTAATATTTTTATTTGTACTTTAATATTTTTTCTTTTTTTTAGTTTAAATTTTTTAATTAACACATTAACAAAATTTCTATTTTTATATAAATTTAGAACAATTTTATCTGCATTGAAAAGTGGATATTTTTTTTGCGCAGTAAGCTGAGCAACAGTTGTCTTTCCTGACGCAATGGATCCAGTGATTCCTATAATAGTCATTTCAACTCTGACATTATAGTTTGCTTAAGATCTTCGTCTAATTCTGGGTTAACTTTATTCCACAAAGAGAAGGATCTTTGACCTTGATAAATAAACATTTCTAATCCATTTAAAGTTTGGATGTTTCTTTTTTTAAATTTTTTTATCATCATTGTTTCTTGCGGATTGTAAACAATATCATAGTAAATTAAATTTTTTTTTATATTCTTGAACTCTTGCTTAAAATCATCTCCACTTTTTAACCCGAGACTTGTAGTGTTAATCATTATGTCAGTACTTTCTGCCTCTAATTCAATATTTTGCCATTCAACAATCTTGATAAATGGAAATTTTTTTTTGATGTCTTCTGCTTTTTTAAGAGTTCTATTCCCTACAAATATTTTTTCAAATCCTTTTTTTTTTAAAGCGTAGATAATAGAGGGTGTCACGCCTCCTGCCCCAAGAACAAAAATTTTACTTTGTTTTAAATTATGAGTATTTATTTTACTTATAAAACCTTGTTCGAAACCATAAACATCAGTATTGCTCCCTACGAGTTTTCCTTTTTCGTTCAGTGTTATCGTGTTTACAGATAGTGTTTTTTTTGCTTCGTCTACTATTGTGTCAAGGAAAGGAATTACAGCTTGTTTGTAGGGGACGGTAACATTAATACCCTGCAACGCACCACTTCTAATCCTTGCGATTATTCCCTTAATTTCTTCTAATTCTATTTCTATAAGAGAATAATTCGCGTTAATTTTATTTTTTTTAAACCAGTAACTATGAAGTATTGGTGAAAGTGAGTGCGATAATGGTTTACCAATAATTCCAAATTTTTTTTCCATCATGATATTAGTTTAATATAGTCGATTACTTGTTTAATGGGCAGGCCCATGATTGAATCTCTGTCACCTTTTACTGAATCGAAAAGATCTAACCCACCGGCTTCTATTTGGTACACACCATATGCTAACAAGGTCTCTGTTTTAACTTTTCTTAGATAGTCAATTAATTGATCGTTTGAAAGTTTTTTCATTTTCAGCTCTGACTGATCGGTAAAATTCCAAACCATCGCACCATTTTTTGAAATACAGACGGAAGTAATCAGGTAGTGCGTAGATCCATTAAGCTTTTTTAGAATTTCTAAACCTTCATCTCTTGTGTTTGGCTTGTTAATTAGTTCATTATTTAGACTTATCACACTATCGGCGCCCAATACGAGTTGATCTTGGTACTTATTGCTTATTTTTGTAGATTTTAATTCCGCTAAATTTTTTGAAATTAACATAGGGTTTGCTCCTTCAGCTAACAAAGAATCTTTTACTTGATCTTCATCAACATTCGACGGCACAGCGATACAGCTAACGTTATTTCTTTCTAATATTTTTTTTCTAACACCACTTTTTGAAGCTAAAATTATTTTCATCATTTATTTCTTTTTTTTATATCAAAAATCCTAATAATTGAAGCTGCTGTTTCTTCTACAGATTTTCTTGTTACATCAATAATTGGCCAATTATATATTTTAAATAGTTTTTTAGAGTCTTCAATTTCTTTTTGGATAAAATCTAAATCAGAATAACTACCTATTTTATTTTCATTCATACTTGCTAATCTGTTATTTCTAATATCTGACAATCTTTCAGCTTCAACGACAAGTCCTACAACACAGATTTTATCTGGTTTTTTTTTGAGAGTATCAGGAATATCTTGCTTGCCAACCAGAGGAATATTTAAAGTTTTATATCCTCTGTTGCCTAGATAAATTGACGTTGGTGTTTTGCTTGTTCGGCTTACACCTAACAAAATAATATCTGCATCTTTGATGTCTTCTGTTCGCATTCCGTCATCGTGTGTCATGGAAAACTGTATAGCTTCTATTCTTCGATAATAGTCACCATCTAATACATGCTGTGCACTTGGTGTATGAGATGCTGTTTGATTTAATAATTTTGAAAAATTTAATATCAAATTACCTAAAATGCTAAAACAGGGGATTTTTAGTTTATCACATTTGTAGGAGATGTACTTAGCCAATTTACTTTCTACGACTGTGTATAAAATTATAAAATTTTCTTTGTCTTCATTCTCTTTTATAATTCTATCTATTTGATTCTCAGTTCGAATAAATACATGTTCTTTTTTTTCATAATAAAAATTTGAAAATTGAGATTTTATTGCAAGAAATATTCTATCTAGTGTTTCACCTGTCGAGTCTGAAATTAGACTAATTTGGTATTTATGTCTCATAGGTAAACATGTTAACAAAATTATTATAACTTAAAGTTATACATTTAATGTTATTAATTAAATAAATGCTCCACAAAAGTTAACAGGTTTTTAACATGTTGTTCTATGTTAATATTTTAAAAAAAATAAAAATATTTCCTTGATAACTTTTATTTTTATATATTTTTAAGGCTTCTTTATTTAGTTTGTTGTGGAGTAAACTGTTCAAAACAATGTATAATTAGTTATGTCAGCAACCAACATGACCTATATCAAATAATATACTTTTAAATATATTATTATATTAATGAGTAAATTAACAAACTGTATAAAAAACAAAGATCACTCTTGCACTCCAATTTGGTTTATGAGACAAGCAGGTCGTTACCTTCCAGAATTTAGAAAAATTAGACAAGACAATAAAGATTTTATTAAACTTTGTTTAAATAGTGATTTAAGTTCCGAAATTACATTACAGCCCTTAAATCGTTTTAATCTTGATGCGGCAATAATTTTTTCAGATATATTAATGGTCCCGTACGGACTAGGTCAGGAGGTGAAGTTTGAAAAAAATAAAGGACCAATATTATCAGATTTTAATTTAAAAAATTTTTTAGAAAATTCGCCAGAAAATTTTATCCAAAAACTAAACCCAGTTTATAACACAATAAGAAAAACAAGACAGAAACTTGATAAAACTAAATCTTTAATATCTTTTGTTGGAGCGCCGTGGACTTTAGCAGTGTATATGCTTGGGCTTAAAAAAAACAAAAATGAAATAGATTTAATAAAGTTAAAAAAAAACGAGTCTTATCTTAAAATTATTATAAATAAACTTAATGAATATTTATGTATTCATATAGAAAATCAAATTAATGCTGGAGCTGATACTGTTCAAGTTTTTGACTCATGGGCTGGCTTAATACCCGATGAAAATCTTTACGATTATTGTTATGAACCAAATAAAAAAATTGTAGATTTTTGTAAAGAAAAAAATATACCAGTCATCTGTTTTCCAAGAAGTATAAAGAAAAACTATCTACAGTTTGCAAAAGTCGTAGACCCACATTGTTTAAGTTTAGACTATGAGATAGACCCGATATGGGCAAAAGAAAATCTTCAAGACTATTGTTTGCAAGGAGGTATGGATCCAAAAATATTATTTAAAAGTGAAAGAGAAATATTTTATGAGATTGATAGATATTTAAAAATTTTTAAAGGTAGACCTTATATATTTAATCTTGGTCACGGCTTGTTACCAGAAACAAACCCAGATATCCTGGAAAAAGTTATAGAAAGAGTTATTAATTTTAAATGAAAAAAGCTGTTATCTTATTTAACCTTGGTGGACCCGATAGTCTTAGTGCGGTAGAGCCTTTTCTTTTCAATCTTTTTAACGATCCAGCGATAATTAGTTTACCATCATTTTTTAGATATCCATTAGCCAAGTTTATATCAAAAAGAAGAGCACCAATTGCGAAAGCAATTTATGCAGAAATGGGTGGCAAATCTCCAATTCTGGAAGAAACACAGTTACAGGCTAATGCTGTCGAGAAAAGCTTAGAAAACGAAAAAGATGAGTATAAATGTTTTATCGTTATGAGGTGTTGGTTTCCACGTGCATCAGAAATTATAAAAGATGTAAAAAAATTTAACCCAGGTCAAATAATTTTACTTCCTCTCTATCCTCAATATTCAAATGCTACATCCGGATCCTCTATTAGCGAATGGCTCGACACCTGCAAGAAAGAAAGATTAACAACAGAAACTAAAATTATTTGTTGTTATCCAACCGAAAAAGATTTTATTTTATCTTACTCTAATTTAATTAAAGAAAAAATTAATTTAAAAAAATTAAACGAAATAACGTTAATCTTTTCTGCGCATGGCCTGCCAGAGAATAAGATTAAACGAGGAGACCCTTATCAATGGCAAGTTGAGCAATCTGTAAACGAGTTAGTTAAAAAATTATCAATCAACAACTTAAATTATATTCTGAGCTACCAAAGTAGAGTTGGCCCACTTAAGTGGATTGGCCCATCAACAGAAAAAATTATTAAAGATGAGGCAAAAAAAGGAAAAATAATAATTGTTGTTCCCGTTGCTTTTGTTTCCGAGCATTCAGAAACATTAGTTGAACTTGATATAGAATATAAAAAGTTAGCAGAAGAAAATGGTTCAAAAGAATATATTCGTGTTCCAGCAGTCACAGCTAACCGTGACTTTATTAATTCACTTAAATCAAGTATTTTACGAGCAGGTAGTGGTGAAAAGTTTACATCTTCTATTAAATGTCTTGAGAAGCACAAAAAGTGCCCAAGGTTCCAAAATTTATAAAAAAATGAATTATTATCTTTTATTTAAATCCTTACATTTAATTTCTGTGATTTCTTGGATGGCAGGTCTTCTTTATTTGCCAAGATTATTTGTCTATCATGCTGAAACAATCAACAACGATGAGAAAAAAGAGACTTTTAAATTAATGGAAAAAAGACTTTTTTTTTATATTATGAACCCTGCAATGACTTTGTCTTGGCTGTTTGGAATTTTGTTAATACACTCAATTGGCTTGGAAAGTTTTGCTTTTCTTTGGCTTCAGCTAAAAATGGCTATGGTCTTATTACTAACATTCTATCATTTTTTTCTTTTTCACTGCCTTAAAAGTCTTGGTCAAAATTACAGTAGATATTCCCCTAAATTTTATAGAATTATAAATGAAGTGCCTACTATTCTCTTAATAGTTATTATTTTTACCGTTGTTTTTAAACCATTATAGTGCTTGAATTTTAACCAAAAAGACCTATATTTGTATTTACTTACCTCTTCAATCTAACAATCACATATGAACCTACAAGAATTAAAAAAAAAAAATCCTGCTGAACTTATTACTCAAGCTGAAAAACTTGAGATTGAAAATCCTAGTACATTAAGAAAACAAGAAATCCTTTTCGCTATATTGAAAAAACTAGCAGAAAAGAATGAACAAATTACAGGAGCAGGTGTATTAGAATTATTACCAGATGGATTTGGTTTTTTAAGAGCTATGGAATCAAGTTATTTACCTGGCCCAGATGATATTTATGTAAGTCCAAGCCAAATTCGTAGATTTGGATTAAGAACAGGAGATACAGTAGAAGGAGAAATAAGATCACCGAAAGATGCGGAAAGATATTTTGCACTATTACAAGTTACTAAGATTAATTTTGAAGAACCTGAAAAAGGAAGAAACAAGATTGCTTTTGATAACCTAACTCCTCTTTACCCTAATCAAAAGATAACTTTAGAAATAGAGTCGGCTAAAATAGAAAAAAAACCAGATAACACAGCAAGACTAATAGACTTAGTTAGCCCCATTGGAAAGGGACAAAGAGCTTTAATCGTTTCACCTCCTCGGGCCGGCAAAACGATAATTTTACAAAATATCGCGCAATCTATTACCACAAATCATCCCGAGTGTTATTTGATGGTACTGTTAATTGACGAAAGACCCGAAGAAGTTACAGACATGCAAAGATCTGTAAAAGGTGAAGTTGTAAGCTCAACATTTGACGAACCAGCTACCCGGCATGTTGCTGTTGCTGAAATGGTAATAGAGAAAGCAAAAAGATTAGTTGAGCATAAAAAAGATGTTGTAATTTTATTAGATTCTATAACAAGATTGGGAAGAGCCTATAACGCAGTTATCCCAAGTTCAGGAAAAGTGCTAACAGGAGGTGTTGATGCAAATGCCCTACAAAGACCAAAAAGATTTTTTGGAGCTGCTAGAAATATTGAAGAAGGCGGATCACTGACAATCATATCAACAGCCTTGGTAGATACTGGATCGAGAATGGATGAAGTAATTTTCGAGGAATTTAAAGGAACTGGTAATTGTGAACTAATCCTTGATAGAAAAGTTGCTGATAAACGTATTTATCCCGCGCTAGACATCACTAGGTCAGGCACAAGAAGAGAGGAACTCTTGTTTGAAAAAGATGACCTATCTAAAATGAACGTTCTAAGAAGAATCATAAGTCCGATGGGAACCATGGATGGGATAGAATTTTTAATTTCAAAACTTAAAAACACAAAGAACAACGCAGATTTCTTTGACTCCATGAACAAGACAAATTAAATTTTTTTAAATTTTTAAGATCTACTTCTGTGCTATTAATAAAACCAACATGAACATTTATGCACTCTCATCTGGCAGAGGACCATCTGGCATAGCAATAATTAGACTATCTGGAAAAGACGCCTTGAATATAACAGAACTAATAACCAAAAAAAAAAAAACAACATTTAAAGAACTAAATCTCAGTAAATTCTATGATCCATCAAATAATACTTTAATAGACGAGGGTTTAATATTATCATTTCCAGGACCAAACAGCTTCACTGGCGATGATTTAGTTGAGTTTCATGTGCATGGCAGCAACGCAGTAATTATTTATTTTTTGAAAGTATTATCAGAGCAAGATAATTGTAGATTAGCAGAAGCAGGTGAATTTACTAAAATAGCTTTTCAAAATAATAAAATTGACTTAATCGAAGCTGAAAGTATTGGAGATTTAATTCATTCCGAAACTGAGATGCAAAGAATACAAGCTTTAAAGCTGGTGCAGGGAAATGCGTCAAATTACTACAACGTTTTAAGAGAAAAACTTATTAAATCATTAGCATACATAGAAGCTAAAATTGATTTTGCAGAAGATGATTTACCAGAGAGTGTTTTAAAAGAAGTTCAAGAATCAATCAAAGAAGTCCACTTTGACATAAAAAAAATTCTTGAAGACCATAAGGTAGGAGAAAAAATTAGGGATGGATTTAAAGTATCCATAGTAGGAGAAGTAAATGCAGGCAAATCATCACTACTTAATTTGCTGTCCAAAAGAAATGCAGCAATCGTTTCAGCTCAAAAAGGAACAACTAGAGACGTTATAGAGGTATATTTAAATATCGATGGCTACCCAGTTATATTAGCAGATACCGCAGGGATAAGAGACTCCCAAAATGAAATTGAAAAAAAAGGGATTTCTTTAGCAATTAGTAGATCAAGGGAATCCGATCTTAGTTTAATCATGATCGATAATTCTTCTAAAACTATTGATCCCAAAATCTTAAATTTGATTAATAAAGATTGTATAGTTGTTTTAAATAAATCTGATATTAACAGTAAACAAAATCACAATTTTTCTAAAGCTCAAGTAGTACTAGTCTCTGTTAAAGATAATAAAAATATTATTCAACTAACAACTAAGATAAAAAAAAAGTTAAGTAGCAAATTTATAACATCAAGTGATGTTTTAGTAACAAGAGAGAGACACAGAGTTAAACTAAACGATTGTTTAAAAGAAATAGATAGTTTCCTTAAAAAAGATCAAAACAAAGACATAGAAATGGCAGCAGAAGACCTTAGATTAGCAACAAGACATCTAGGCGGAGTAGTTGGAAAAGTAGATGTTGAAGAAATCCTTGACTCGATCTTTAAAGATTTTTGCATAGGTAAATAGTTAAAATAAGATCTTGTAAAATAATTTTAGAGTAATACATTTAAAACATGAATGATATTAGCTATGATGTAGTAGTTATTGGTGGTGGTCACGCTGGATGTGAAGCTGCTGCTGCTTCCGCTAGAATGGGCGTGAATACTGCACTTTTTACACATAAAATAGAGACTATAGGTGAAATGTCATGTAACCCTGCTATTGGGGGTCTAGGCAAAGGGCATCTTGTAAGAGAAATAGACGCTCTCGACGGCATAATGGGTACTGTGACTGACAAGTCAGGCATTCAATTCAGACTTTTAAATAGAAGTAGAGGACCAGCGGTAAGAGGTCCAAGGACACAATCAGACAGAGCTCTTTACAAAGAGCACATGCAAAAAATTTTACTAAACTATGAAAACCTAACCGTGATTGCGGACCCAGTCATTAAGTTTTTATTTGATAATGACAAAGATAAAATAATAGGATTTGTTTGTGAAAGCGATAAACAAATTTTCTGTAAACAGCTAATTTTGACTACTGGAACCTTTTTAAACGGACTAATACATATCGGGCAAAAACAAATACCAGCAGGGAGATTTAATGAAAAACCATCAACTGGTTTAAGTGAACAATTAGAAAAACATAATATTAAACTTGGTAGACTCAAAACAGGCACACCTCCACGTTTAGATGGG
>MDTF01012868.1_pt1 | contig 10505 bp, 9 predicted proteins | sample 811191 | NCBI WGS metagenome assembly MDTF01 (sample SAMN05326649, study PRJNA326480) | marine metagenome | isolation source: seawater | place: Southern Ocean | collected 2011
CCAAGAAAATAATATTGTCTGTTTTATAGAAAAGAAATTTTATGACCTTTTAAGTGAAGGGAATATTTTAAGTAAAAAATACCCAACGTTTTCCCATTTTTCTGATCTAAACGCTTCTTTTGATACTTTATTTACACTAGGTGGAGACGGCACAATTTTAAGAGCAGTCACCTACATTAGAGATTTAGGAATTCCTATTTTAGGTATTAATACAGGTAGATTGGGTTTCTTGGCTACGATCAACAAAAAAAACATAAAAAAAAGTGTAGAACTCATTTTAAAAGGTGAATTTACAATTCAAGAACGAACGTTGCTTTCCATAAAAACAACACCAAAATTAGAAGAGTTTTCAGAGTTAAACTTTGCGTTAAACGAAGTTACAATTGCTAGAAAAAACACCACTTCTGTAATTGGTGTAAGAACTAGTTTAAATAAAGAGTATTTAACTAATTATTGGGCAGATGGTTTAATTATAGCAACACCCACAGGATCTACAGGCTACTCTTTAAGCTGCAGTGGCCCCGTAATTTCACCAGATTCTAAAAGCCTAGTGATTACACCGATTGCACCTCATAATTTAAGCGCAAGGTCTATGGTGATTTCTGACGAAACAAACATTCAACTAACCATAGATTCTAGAGAAAAAGATTTTTTAATTTCGTTAGATTCTCGAATTTCTTCTGTACCAAAAAATACTGAAGTTTTTGTGCAAAAAGCACCTTTTACAATTAAAAGTATCATCCCAAATGATCAATCCTTTTTACAAACTTTACGAAGTAAATTATTATGGGGAGAAGACACTAGAAACGAAACCAACCTTTAACAACCTTTTCGCAATAAATATCAAAAATAGTAGTTATTCAAAAAAGACTGAATATTAACTTTATAAAGCAAATCGAAAGGCCTATATTTGCTAGCTATTTTTTTAGGATGAGAAAAAGTGTATTATTAATCATTTTTATAAGTATTTCTAGCATTTCATTAGGACAAATGTATGAAGCAGGAATCTTTATTGGGGGTTCTAATTATGTTGGAGACATCGGACGCACGCACTACATATATCCTAATAAAATTGCAGGTGCTGCTTTTGTTAAATTTAACTTGAATCCTAGAATTGCGCTAAGAGCAACGTATAGTTATATACCTATTAAAGGGAATGATTTAGAAGCAGATACAGATTTTAGAAGAGATAGAGGAATGAATTTTTCTAATACAATAAACGAATTGGCAGTAGGTTTGGAGTATAATTTTTATGAGTATGATATATCATCTGATGAGAAAACTTGGACTCCTTATATTTTGTTAGAATTGGCAGGTATTAATTATAAATACATTATTTCAAAGCCACAACCTAACCAATATCAATTCGATTATAAAAACGCAATTTCAATTCCCTTTGGTGTTGGGATTAAATCAAAATTAGTAGGTCCTTTAGCATTTTCTTTAGAAGCTAAATTTAGATATACTTTTGAAGATGATTTAGATTATAATACTGATAAAATTGACGAACTTAATTTTGGAGGCACAGGTAATGATTGGTACATGTTTACCGGTTTTTCTTTAATTTACACATTTGGAAGACCAGCTTGTTACACAAACGGATTTTAATATATGGATAAAAAACTACATATTGATTTACAAAGGGTTCCAAAACACGTTGCCATTATTATGGATGGAAACGGGCGTTGGGCAAAAGGTAAGGGAATGAGTAGAGTTTTTGGTCATAGAAATGCCTTAACAGCAGTTAGGGAATCTGTAAAAGCAGCATCTCAAATAAACATAGAAGCGATTACCTTATATGCTTTTTCTACAGAAAACTGGAACAGACCTAAGTTAGAAGTAGATGCCTTAATGAGGCTATTAATAAACTCTCTTAAAAAAGAACTTCCTGATTTTCAAAAAAATGGCGTAAAAGTAAATGCTATTGGAGATATAGAAAGTCTTCCGAAAAAAGCACAAAACGTTTTAAACGATGTTATTTTTCAAACAAAAGCCAACACTGAAATTACTTTAAGTTTTGCCTTAAGCTATGGTTCTAGAGAAGAAATTGTTAACGCAATCAAAAAAATATCTAAAAAAGTTGTTAATAAAGAGCTTGATTTAGAAAAAATTGATGAAAATACTATAAATAACCATTTATATACGTTTAATTTGCCCAACGTTGATTTAATGATAAGAACTAGTGGAGAACAACGCATTAGTAATTTCTTATTATGGCAAATGGCGTACGCTGAATTATATTTTACAGATATACTTTGGCCAGATTTTAGACAAGAACATTTCTATGATGCAGTCATAGATTACCAGAATAGAGAAAGACGATTTGGAAAAACAAGCGAACAACTTACAGAATAAAGTTTCTATGAAATTATTTTCTGCAACACTAGTGCTTATTGCACTTTTTTTTAATTTTAGTGCTACAGCACAAATAAAAAAAGACTCAGTTACTATCAACAAAAATATTTCTTTTGAAAAAGGAAAAGAATATATTTTGGGCGGCATAACTGTTACAGGTTTAAAAAAATTCAGTGAAGAAACGGTAAAAGTCTTTACAGGTTTAAGAAACGGTCAAGTCATAAAGCTACCGGGAGACAAACTTACTAGTGCCATCAAAAAATTGTACGAAAGCAAGCAATTTAGTAACGTAGATGTTTACTTAGCTAAATTAGATGGTAAGAGTGTTTACCTTCAGTTTGATGTACTTGAATTACCAATGTTAAATAATGTTAACATTAGTGGTGTTAAAAAATCGAAAGCTAAAGAGCTTATCAAAGAAGCGGAATTAAAGGCTGGAGCAATGCTTACAGATAATTTAATTGTAACTACAAGAAACTACATCACAAAGAAATATACTGATAAGGGATATCTTAAAATTAAGGTGAATCTAGATGTTAAAAAAGATACTACAGATATTAACACTGTTAATATGAATGTCTTTATAGATAAAGGTGCTAGAATCAAAATTAAAGAAATCGTTTTTACTGGAAATAAAAAATTAACAGGCAAAGGTCTTAAAAAGACAATGTCTAACACCAAAACAAAATTTATTGGTCGTTTCTGGAAAGCATCAAAATACATAGAAGAAGATTATCAAGAAGATTTAGAAAATATTTTAGATAAATATAGCAGGTTAGGTTTTAGAGATGCTCGTATTTTAAGCGATAAAATTTCTTGGAATGATGACAATACAATCAACATAAATATAGATCTAGAAGAAGGAAGGCAATATAGATTTGCTGATATTTTATTCGTAGGAAATAAAGAATATACAGATGATCAATTAAAAGCTGTATTAAGAATTGATAAAGGTGATGTTTATAACGGAGCTGTTCTAAAAGAACGTATTAAGGGTGATGGAACTCCGACATCTGAAGACATCTCTACTTTATATCAAGATAATGGTTTTTTATTCTCTCAGGTAGATGCGATTGAAACAAGAGTGAAAAATGATTCTATTACAGTTGAAATTAGAATTAGAGAGGATGAAAAAGCACGTATTAGAAAAGTTTCAGTAACTGGTAATGATAAAACAAATGACCATGTAATTTTTAGAGAATTACGTGTAAAGCCAGGAGATTTATTTAGTAGAAGTGCCATTATTAGATCTATTAGGGAGATAGGTCAATTAGGTTTCTTTGATCAAAATGTTACGCCAGATGTAATACCAGATTATCAAAACAAAACGGCTGACATCGATTTTACTGTTGTAGAAAAAGGAGGAAGTCAAATTGAACTACAAGGTGGTTATGGTGGTGGTTCTTTTATCGGTACGCTAGGTTTGTCTTTTAATAATTTTTCTATCAGAAATCTGCTAAACAAAGAAGCTTACAAGCCTTTGCCAATGGGAGATGGACAAAAATTATCTTTACGTTTACAAACTAGTAGAACGTTTAGCACCTACAGTTTTTCATTAACAGAACCTTGGTTAGGAGGGAAAAAACCACAATCATTATCTTTTTCCATTTATTCTTCAAAACAATATCAATTTAACTATCAGACTGGTGATGTTGACAGAAATCAAAATTTGGGTATTATTGGTGCATCTTTAGGTTTAGGTCAACGTTTAAAATGGCCAGATGATTTCTTTCAATTAACACAAACTATTTCTTATCAAAGTTTTCAATTAAACAACTACGGGTTTAGAGTTGGTACTAATATCTTAAATAATGGTACTTTAAATAATTTATCTTACAGCGCTGCTATTAGCAGAAACTCTGCAGGACCAAGTTTAATTTTCCCTACATATGGTTCAGAGTTTTCTCTTGCAGTAAAAGCAACATTACCATATTCATTATTTAGCGATAAAGATTATGCGAATTTAGAAGCTCAAGAAAAATACAAATGGTTAGAATACTATAAAATTACAGCAAAAGGTAAATGGTATACCTCATTTACAGATAAATTAGTATTAATGACCAACGCAGAAATGGGTTATTTAGGATTCTATAATTCAGAATTAGGTCAAAATCCATTTGAAAGATATTTTGTTGGTGGAGATGGTATCGCACAGTTTCAACTAGATGGTAGAGAAACAATTGGTTTAAGAGGTTATGAGAACAGTAGATTATCATCTGCTGAAGGAGGAACAATCTTTAATAAATTTCAAATGGAATTAAGGTTTTCTATCACAGATTCTCCTTCTGCTTCAATATATACACTAGGATTTTTAGAAGCTGGTAATTCTTATGACAATTTTGAAACATTTAATCCGTTTGAATTAAAACGTTCAGCAGGAGTTGGTGTAAGAATTTTTATGCCTGCATTTGGGTTATTAGGAATAGACTTTGCACACGGTTTTGACCCTTTACCTGGCTTAAGGGATAAGTCTGGCTGGCAAACACATTTTATTATTGGAAGACAATTCTAGGAAAACTGTACATTTGTAATGTCGAGTTTTTTTGGCATGGTTTTTTCTAAATACATTATACAAATGAAAAAAATATTTTTATTAGTCGTTCTTTTATTTACTGCTTCTATTTCATGGTCGCAAAGAAATCAAATTATTGCGTATATAGATATGGAATATATTCTAGAAAATGTCCCTGAATATTTACAGGCGCAAAACACACTAGATGGTAAAGTTGCAAAATGGAGAAAGAAATTAGATAAGCAAGCTCGTTATGTAGAAGTTCTAAAATCTGATTTAGCAAACGAGAAAGTAATACTAACAAAAGACTTAATTGAAGAAAAAGAAGAAGAGATTTCTTTAAAACAAGTAGAATTAAGACGACTAGAGTCTTTATATTTTGGCCCCAAAGGGGATCTATTTTCGATAAGGAAACAATTGGTAAAGCCTATTCAAGATCAAGTTTTCAATGCAATACAAAGTATTGCAAAAAGAAAAAAATATGATTTTGTATTTGAAAAATCTAGTGATTTGATTATGTTGTATTCAAATAAAAAATACGATATTAGCGACCTTGTTTTATCTACAATAGACAGAACAAGATTAGCAAACAAAAAAAAAGGAGAAAAAGAACAAAAAAGCAAATACTCCTAAAAGAGAGTTAACAGAAGAACAAAAAGAAGTTATTGCAAAAAAAATAGCAGATAAAGAATTAAAATTAGAAAAGGCAAATAACAAAAAAATACAAGCAGTTGCTAAAAAAGTAGCAGATAAAGAAGCCAGGAAAAAAGCAATTGCAGAAAAAAGAGCTGCTCTTATTAAAAAAAGAGAAGAACAAAGAAGAATTTTAAAAGAAAAGAAAGAAGCATTAAGAAAAAAAAGAGAGGAAGAGAAAAAGAAGAAAGGAAATAATTAAATCAAAAAGTCAAGAATAATAATTAAATTAAAACAAGAATGAAAAATTTAAAAACGTTACTATTAATTGCTGTATTTACATTAGGAGTAGGTGGTGTTGCGAATGCACAAAAGATAGCTCATATAGACTATCAAAAAGTAATTTTTAATATGCCAGAAGCTAGAACTTTACAAAGCACAATAGAAAAGTTAGCTAAAACTTATCAAAATGAAATTGAAGGAATGGCAAAAAAGATGGATGCCAAAGCAAAGAAATATACTGCAGAGCAAAATGCCCAAACAAAAGAAATTAACGAAACTAGAGCACTAGAAGTTCAACAAGATAGAGCTAGGTTTGAGCAATTAAGACAAACTGCTGTTAAAGATCTTAAAGATAGAGAAGTTAATGGTTTATCACCAATTTCTGATAAAGCTTTAAAAACTATTGAAGAAGTAGCTACTTCTAAAGGAATACTTTATGTTTTTGATGCTAACACATTACTTATAAAAAAGGGTGAAGATTTGTATGATGCCGTAAAAGCTAAATTAGGTTTATTAGAGGATAGAGTACAACCACAGCCAAGAAACTAAAATCTCTTAATTAAAAGATTATAAAACCTACTTTTTTAAGTAGGTTTTTTTATTTTTACAGAGATATGAAATTAACTAGTTATCCAATTGGCATTTTCGATTCTGGAGTTGGGGGCACTTCTATTTGGAAAGAGATTAAGGCACTCTTGCCTCATGAAAATACAATTTATCTTTCTGATAGTAAAAATGCTCCATATGGAGAAAAGAGTGAACAAAAAATTATTGATTTATCTATAAAAAACTCAGAGTTCTTACTGCAACAAAATTGTAAATTGATTATAGTAGCCTGTAATACTGCAACCACAAATGCCATAAAAGTATTAAGAGAAAAGTATAATAATCCTTTTATTGGAATTGAGCCCGCAATAAAACCTGCTGCTCTAAAGACTAAAACAAATAATATTGGAATATTAGCTACTAAAGGGACTTTAAACAGCGAGTTATTTGAAAAAACAGCTAGTACTATAGCTGAAGAAATAACAACTAGAGAAACGGTTGGAAAAGGGTTAGTTGAATTGATTGAAAACGGGAAAATAGATTCTTCAGAAATGAAAAAATTACTTTCTTCTTATATAAAACCAATGTTAGAAGATCAAGTTGATTGTTTGGTTTTAGGTTGCACACACTATCCTTATTTAATTCCTCAAATTAGAGAAATTGTTGGCGAAAAGGTTCAGATTATAGATTCTGGGGAAGCAGTTGCAAAACAAACTAAAGCTATACTAGAAAAACATCAACTTTTAAATATTGATACAAAAAAAGGAACACATCAATTTTATATCAATAAAAACAAGAATGTTTTAGAAATGCTTATTTCTAAGAATAATGAAAGTATAAAAATCGATGAAAAGGATTTTTAAAATCCGTTAAAAGATGAATTAATATTAGGACATGCTGCTGCTCGAGGCTCTCTAGTCCATAAATTAATCCCTACAGAAACTTGGTGAAACCCTGATGTCGTTAAAACTGTCTCATTCATTTGATTTGTATAGGTATAAGAAAACATTAAATTCTCATAATTTAAACCTATAATTGGAGATATAAATTGTGCGTTTTCGATAGCATTCTGATCAAAATTTCTTCTATAAGAAACTGCGGCCCAAAGTTGAGAATTTGAAATATTTTTGTAAGCTTTAATATTGAAATCCGCAATTCTTTCTCCTGTTCCTTCTCGAAACTGTAACATCAATGAAGGCTCAAATTGTATAAAAAGATCTTCTCCAAAATAATATCCAGTGGAAAAAATATAGTTTTTTAAATCTAATGGTTCTTGAACATTGAAATTGTTTTTTGCTGTTAACAATAAATTCTTTACTGTAAAATAAGAAGAAAAACCACCTAAATGATAAGCAACACTAAAATCTGCATTATAATAACTTGTACTTTCTACAATAGCAGCGATGGCTCTATCTCCAGTAAAAGTTCTTTGATCTGATTGATTTTGAACAAATGTAAATGCCAATCCAAAAGAAAGTTGATTAAATATTCGACCATTACTCATTGGTAAATGGTATGCATATGAACCTTGTATTCCTTTTTGAGAATGGAAACCATTTTTGTCATTAAATAAAACAAATCCATACCCTGCATTAGAATCTTCGCTCATTTTAGTATGAAAACTCATTGTTTGTAAAGCAGGTGCATTTGGTATGCCTGCCCATTGTTGTCTAGCTGTAAATCTTAATTTACTAGAATTACCAATACCTGCGGCTGAAGGATGAACTAAATAAACGTTATCAGAAAGATAATCTTGATATATAGGTAACGTTTCTTGCGAATTACTTTTTAATGAAAAAAAGAATAAAAACAGTAAGCAAAATCGAAAGTATGATAACTTCATTAAAATTTGATTATTTTAAGTTTCCAAATATATTAATTTTATAAGGATAAATACTTTTAAACTTAAAGATTTAACACTTACAATAAAACATAAAAAAACAATTTTTATTGTAAAGTACAATTTAAAAAGAATGACTATTATAAATGTGTCTTTAATTATGTAAAAATAAAAGGCTAGTTTTATTAATTTTCAACAAAATAAAAGTCCACTTCCTCTAAGGATTTCTTTTGTAAATCATTCTTTATTTAATAACATATTATCACTTAACAAACTCTAATTCTAATTCCTCTAAAGATTTTCCTTTGGTTTCTGGCAGTATCTTTAAAAAGATAAAAAAGCCCACTAAAGCAACAGCACCAAACAAAAAGAAGCTTAATGCATTTCCTAAATTCGATAATTCCCAAGGAAAAACTAATTGCACTAGAGAACTAATTAATGAGTTTACAAAAGCAATTACACCTATTGCCAAGCCCCTATATTTAATTGGATATAATTCTGACAATAAAACCCACATTACAGGACCTAATGAAAATGCGAAACATGCTATGAACCCTAAAATACCTATTAATATTAAATTTGCATTAATCGTTGTCGCTGCTTCTAGAATAGCACCGTCATTTTTACTATATATTTTATTTCCTAAAGCAGCTTTTACATCGTTTTTAAAAGCCACATCGCTTTCGTATAAAGTATCTACGAAAGGCAATAATTTTTGGGAATCAGAAAATTCAAATTGATTAATATTTTCTTTTGACAGTTGATATGTTGCTTGATTAAAGCCATAAGCGCATAATAATAAACTAATGGCAATACCAGCTGTACCAATCAATAACAAGGGTCTTCTACCCATTCTATCAATTAAATAGATCGCAACAAATGTAAAAATCACTGAAATTGTACTTAATAAAACGCCTGATGAAAAAGCAGCGTCTGTACCAATACCCATTTGTTTAAATATGGATGTCGCATAGAAATATACTGCGTTTATACCTGTAATTTGCTGCAGAACACCAACGATTAAACCAACTACTAAAATAAAACGCAAAGATGGTTTTAATAAATCTTTAATTTTTAGTGGCGTTTTATTTTTATCCGCATGTATATTTCTTTCGATAGCGGCAATTTCTATTCCTCCACGTTCAATACCGTGAATTTGGGTTAACACTTTTTTAGCCTCTTCAAAATGTCCTTTTAAATATAACCAACGAGGACTTTTAGGTACAAAAAACAAAAAGACAAAGTAGATTACTGCAGGAATTAACTCTACACCTAACATCCATCTCCAAACATTTTCATCCGTTAAAAAAGTACTTTCTGAGTTATTGTAAATATTGAAAAAATAATTACTTAAAAATGCAGCAAAAAAACCAAAAACAATATTTAATTGTTGCAAAGAGACTAACTTACCTCTATTTTCTGCTGTTGAAATTTCTGCAATATAAATCGGTGCTAAAACTAATGCCGCTCCGAATGCGATACCTCCAATAATTCTTGCGATATAAAGCATTTCGTAAGAAGTTGCCATCGCAGAAAAAACTGCAGAAATAGCATATAAGAAAGCTACAAAAATGAGCGTTTTTTTTCTTCCAATAAGATCACTTAATCTCCCTGAAAACAACATCGCAAACATTGCTGCAAATGAAGGGGCACTTACTACCCAACCAGATTGTATTTCATTTAAATTAAATTCAGAACCAGCAAAAGACATAACTCCCGAAATAATCCCTGCATCAAAACCAAACAGAAATCCTCCTAATGCTACTATAAAACTTATAAAAATAGTGTATGCTTTATTATTCATGGTTTCTTTTGAATTTTAAAAAAGTAAATTTAGTAAATTATTGATTGCATTGCACGTGGAGCTATTTCTAAAAATGCTTGGCTATTTCCAACAATCAGTTTATAGACAATTTTACGATCTGTTTTATTCATAACTACCGTAACAATTTTTCCGTCCTTATTTTTAAAAGAGGTGCTCTCAATTGCCGACCTAATAGTTGTGGTACTTACTCGCAAAGCACCTGGCTTTATAAATTTTGAAAAATGGCCAATATAATAATATGTTGGCGCAAATAAGTTAGAGCTACTAAAATTAGCGTAAATTTTTAGAAGAATACCACAAATAAGGAAAAGAGATAAATAGTTAATTTTATTCTTAAAATTAAAAGCAAAGGCTGTTTTAAATTTCATATTAATTTAAATAGCAGTAGAGCATCAAAAAATTATAAATTTTTAAAAAAAATCATCCTGAGGCACTTTAATAAAACATGTTATTCTAAGGGGAAAAGTGACGAAAAAAAGGATTGAAAATGGAATATTTAAAGCAATCTATTC
>MDTF01014687.1_pt1 | contig 10505 bp, 7 predicted proteins | sample 811191 | NCBI WGS metagenome assembly MDTF01 (sample SAMN05326649, study PRJNA326480) | marine metagenome | isolation source: seawater | place: Southern Ocean | collected 2011
CATGCATCAGGGTTCACGAGCATACCTCGAAGTATTTACTGGGCCATTGTAACGGTCACTACTGTAGGTTATGGTGACATGGCTCCAGCAACGGCATTAGGCCAAACACTAGCCTCTATCATTATGCTAATCGGCTATGCAATCATCGCAGTTCCCACTGGGATTATTGGGGCTGAAATCGTAAAAGCATCGAACACAAATACTCAAGCATGTGTCAATTGTAATTCTGACAGACATGATGATCGGGCGATGTATTGCAATAGATGCGGAGAAGTTTTGTAATTTGGCGTTGATAGAAAAAAATGAACATGAACAATCCGACTAGACTTTTTGATTTCCCTAAATATCAATTGGCGAACAGGCCTCTTGATGTAATGATGCATATGCCCAATGATGGCTCTGGAAAAAGCCTAAGCTACTCTACAAAGGAGTTTGTAGATGAAGTTAACATCGCCTCGAGAGGATTGATTGCGATGGGAATGGAAGCTGGGGACAAGGTGGCTCTCATTTCGCACAACAACCGATGTGAGTGGAATGTGATGGATCACGGCATCATGCAAGCTGGCGGTATTGATGTGCCTATTTATCCAACGATGACAGAGGCAGATTACAAATACATTCTGAATCACAGCGAATCGAAATTTGTTTTTGTTTCAAGCGCAGAGCTTTTTGAAAAAGTGAATGCCGTGAAAGCGGATTGTCCAACATTACAAGGCATATTCACCTTCGAAGATGTTGCCGGTGCAGACTCTTGGCGCAAGGTTCTCGATGCAGGAAGTGAGGAAAATCAAACTGAACTCAAGGCTCGATCTGAAGCTGTAAAACCAGAACAGCTCGCAACAATAATATACACATCAGGAACGACCGGTCTTCCTAAAGGAGTCATGCTCTCTCACAAGAATGTCGTATCCAATGCTCTTGTCGCTAAATTTCGTGTGCCTCTTGATGGTGTCGAAGGTGAAATGAGAGTGTTGAGTTTTCTACCTGTATGTCATATTTTCGAACGCATGCTTCACTACCTGTATATCTATATGGGGGCGAGCATACATTTCGGTGAATCGCTAGAAACGATTAAAGATGATTTAAATGCAACTCAACCTATTATGTTCACCGCGGTTCCTCGGTTGCTCGAGAAGTTCTATGACGGCATTGTGACGAAAGGAAGAGCTGCTGGTGGTATCAAGACTGTTATCTTTAATTGGGCATTGGGTGTTGTACTTGAATGGGACCCCTCTAAAGAAGGAAAAGGCCTTTATGGCTTCAAGCTTAACCTCGCTCGAAAACTCGTGTTTTCTAAAGTAAAGGAAGCGCTGGGACTGACAGGAATCAAGGCCGTCGCATGTGGTTCTGCAGCACTTCAATCTCGCCTAGCGCGTTTCTTTAACGGAGCTGGAATACCTGTTCTTGAAGGTTACGGACTGACGGAGACTTCACCGGTTGTTACAGTTAACACAACAAACGAGCCCGGCATGATTAAAGTTGGGGCCGTTGGAAAAGTTGTTGCGGATGTAGAGGTCGGGTTTGGACCTGACAAAGAAATTCTCGTGAAGGGTCCCAATGTCATGATGGGCTATTACAAAGACGAAGAGAAAACAGCTGAAGTGATGAAAAACGGATGGTTCCACACGGGAGACATCGGAGAGCTTGATTCTGAGGGCTTCCTAAGAATTACGGACAGAAAGAAAGAGATTTTTAAAACTTCAGGCGGCAAGTATGTTGCTCCTGCGTTGTTAGAGAACGCTCTTAAAGCATCCTTATTTATTGAACAAGTTATCGTTGTAGGTGAAAATGAAAAACACCCTTCAGCTTTAATTTCTACCAACTTAGATACAGTAAAAGAGTGGTGTAAGCGTCACAACCACACATGCCCAGTCGAAGCTGAAATAGGCTCAAACAAGGTTATTTGTGACCGTGTCATGCAAGAAGTTGAAACATTAATGGCACCATTTAGCCCATGGGAGCGTGTCAAAGTCATTCGCATCCTTCCTGAACCATTCTCCATTGAGGGAGGTGAACTCACTCCTACACTTAAATTGAAGCGAAAGCCAATTCAAGCCAAGTATACTAAGCTTATTAAAGCCATTTACGAGTAAGCAAGAGTGTTAGATTGGTTTTTAGAGATAGACGTATCGCTCTTTAAAGCGATTAATGGATTGGCTGGTGGGGCTTTAAGTCCAGAAGTGACGAATGTTCTAAATTCAGTCATGTGGTATACAAGCATGGCTCAAATGTGGATACCGTTGTATGTCATTTTACTTGTTGCAATGTGGATGAAATTCACCCAAAGAAATTCACGCTTCATCATCACAATTGGTATCATTGTTACCCTTGCTTTAGCCGACACAATCTCTGCTCGTATACTTAAACCCACTGCCGCTAGGCTGCGTCCCTCCCATCAGATTGAACTGGCTGAAGATCTAAATCTGCAAATCAAAGCGGATGGAACACTCTACAGAGGCGGGAAATATGGATTTGTCTCTTCTCACGCGGCCAACCACATGGCAATCGCCATTTTTGTGGGTGGACTTCTTTCCAGTGCATCTAGTTCTGTGGTACTCTTCGCCCTAGTATTTTGGGCATTTGCAATCGGATTAAGTCGGGTTTACCTTGGGGTACATTTTCCATCTGATGTTTTTTTCGGATGGATGCTTGGCGGAATGCTGGGGCTCGTTGTTTTAAAATTAGCCACCCGATTAAACACTAGATTCGCAATCAAAACGAACACAATCAACCTGAAAACATGACACTTACACCCTCTACTCTGTTCGCTGTTTTTATGGGTGGCGGAGCTGGAAGTGTCGCTCGAGTAATTGTCAGTGAAGGGATTACACGACTCAGCTCAAGTGACTTTCCGCTTGGCACACTCTTAGCAAACTTGATTGCAACAGCTCTGTTGGCTGTGGTCATCATTTACTCGGGAGATCGATGGGGACGCGATTCAATCTGGGTTCCTCTTCTCGCCATTGGGTTTTGTGGTGGCTTTTCAACTTTCTCGACATTTTCTATCGATACGATGCGTCTTTTTCAGCAGGGCCAAACGACTTTTGCAATCGCAAATATCCTTGTCAGCGTCTGTGCTTGTATCGGGATAGGACTGATAATTTTTAAAACACTCTCAAAATGATCCGCATGTCAATCTCGTTACAGTCATTCATTGCAATGACCTCCATTGTTGCTTTTACAACAAGCTGCAATATTGAGGCAGACATGGTGGTTAAATCCGGGAGAGGTCATTCAGAAAACCCACCGAAGCTCATTGTTGGAATCACGATCGACCAAATGCGTGCCGATTACCTTCACCGGTATTCCTCACATTTTTCCGAGGGTGGTTTTGCAAGACTACAAAATGATGGATTCACATGTCATGACCACCATTTCGGTTATGCACCCACATACACAGGCCCAGGCCATGCCTCAATCTTTACAGGAACAACACCGGCCATCCATGGAATTGTTGCAAATGATTGGTATGTGAGAGAGATCAAAGGAACGGTGTACTGCGCATCCGATGATGCTGTATTCGGTGTAGGCGTTGATGGGATTGATCAAGATGGAACAGCCTACGGTGCTTCTGGGAAAATGGCTCCAACCCGCATGCTCACAAGCACAATAGGCGACGAATTAAAGCTGTCGACAGGAATGAAATCGAAGGTCATTGGCATCAGCCTGAAAGACAGAGGGGCAATTCTCCCAGCAGGACACGCTGCAGATGGAGCTTACTGGTTTTACGGAAAAGACAAAGGTCATTTTATTACAAGTACCTACTACGGAGAAAAGATGCGTTCATGGGCTCAAGCATTCAATGAAAAAGAAGAGGCGAAAAAACTGACAAACAAAGGTTGGGAGTTGCTTCTTGCTCCTGAATCCTATGACGCTTGCTGGCCCGACAACAATCCATTCGAGGGGCCGTTTGAAGGCGCAATTAAAGCAACTTTCCCTTATGACCTCGAAGCATTGAAAGAAAAGAACGGAGGGTTTGACATCTTAAAAGGAACACCTGGAGGGAACACCATTTTAGTGGATTTTGCACTTGCTGCAATCGAAGGTGAACAAATGGGGGTCGATGAGATTACTGACATGCTAACTTTAAGTTTTTCTGCAACAGATTATGTTGGACACCGATGTGGATCTCATGCAATAGAAACGATGGACATGTACTTGAGATTGGATCTGGAACTGGAACGTTTTTTTAACGCTCTTGATGAGAAGGTGGGTGATGGGAATTGGACTGTCTTTGTAACCGCAGATCATGGAGGAGCTACCGTCCCTTCTTTGGCGGCTTCTGAAGGACTTCCAACTGGATATTGGAGCCATGGAAATATGCAGGAGCGTATCGAAGAAGCGTTGGATCTGAAATATGGCAATCAAGAAAGTGATTGGATCGAAAATGTGAGCAACAATGCGATTTTCATTTCTAAAATCGCAAGTTCTGGAGTAGACAAAACGACCTTACAAAGGTTCATTGCAGATCTCGCCATTGAAGAAGATGGAATTCTACAGAGTTTTCCACTTGTGGATCTAGCTACGTTTGCAGCAGTCGACCCATTTGCTGAGAAAATATATGCAGGGCACAATCAAAATGTAAGTGGAGATGTCCTTTTGGTCATGAAACCCGGTTGGCTTACTTATGGAAGAACCGGAACGTCTCACGGCAGCCCTTTTGCCTACGACACTCACGTCCCTTGCCTTTTTTATGGCTCAGGGGTGAAACAAGGGGCAACGCATACACGGACATACATCCGGGACATTGCTCCTACTGTAGCCTCTTTACTCGGGTCACCATATCCAAACGGAACAACAGGGTCACCTATTTCTTATGTTTTAGATTAAAATCAACTTATGTCATGTATTTCCGTTCAAGTTTCCCGCATAGAAAACTCATCAGCTCTTGCGTTTGAAGCAACGTTCCCCCATCGAATTTCGAAGAAAAAGTCGGGGGCTTCGTGGGAAGTTCAATTGCCAGTTTGGCGACCAGGTAGATATGAGCGAGGAGATTTCGCTCAGTTTATTTTAAAGATGGTGGGCATAGATGTAAATGGCAAAGAAATCAAACTGGAAAAATGCGATTTGCACAGATGGACTGTCCCTTGTGACATTTCAAAAATAAGTTGGGCTTTTCAAGCCGACATCTTAAATGCAGGCTCCACCTATGTAAGTGACGATCTCCAGTACGTAAATCCAGTAAACTGCTTTTTATATGACCCGGAAAAAGTAGATCTTGGTTACGAAATCTCCCTGAAAGGGATTCCTGCAAACTGGGATATCGCCACAGCTTTGCCTCAAAGCAACATGACCCTTCATGCTCGTGACATGCAACATGTCATGGACAGTCCATGGATGGCTTCTCCAAATCTTTACCACGAGCGATTTGAAGAAGGGGGAGTCGACTTTCATGTATGGGCTTATGGAGAAACACCTCCCCAACAACAGAAGTTCATCGAGGACCACCAATCATTTTGCAAAGCCCAAATCTCCTCGTTTGGTGATTTCCCAACTCCACACTACCATTTCCTTTATTTGTTGCCTCAAGAAATGAATGCCCGACATGGTGTCGAACACGAGGACAGCACAGTAATAGCCCTGGGACCAACAGCGAAAATTCACACACAAAATGGATACGATGAATTGATCGGGATTGCTTCACATGAACTTTACCACGCTTGGAATGTGAAACGAATTCGACCAAGCGAATGGACACCCTACAATTTCGCTGATACATCTCCAAGTCAACTTGGATACGTCGCAGAAGGAGTAACTACCTACATGGGCGACCTTTTTTTATATGAAGCTGGCTGCATCGATCTCAAGGGTTGGTGCTCGAAAATGGAAGCCCTTCTTCTACGTCACCTCAACAATCCTGGCCGCCACAACATGAGTGTGGCAGAATCCAGTTATGACACGTGGCTTGATGGCTATCGCTCCGGTGTTCAGGGGCGCAAAGGCTCCATCTATGTTGAAGGTGCTGTACTCGCCTTCCTTGTAGACACCCGTATCAAGACATTAACAGGGGGGGATTCCTCTCTATCCACTGCAATGACAATCTTATGGGAACGATTCGGAAAACCAAGAATAGGCCTCACCGCAGACTCATACTGGGATGTGCTTGCTGAAGTGGGCGGACAAAGACTTGACGATCTGAGAGTAAATTATGCAGATGGAACTTCCGACACATGGAATGCGCTCACAGAAGCAATGCTTACAAAGGGATTAGAACTGACTAAATCAACCCAAGAAAAAGGCATCATCAAAGCAACAATTGCTGAAATAAAACTTACCTAAACTACTCACCAGCTCCACCTAGGGCGAACTGAATCAAGTTTGCCCCCATTTGTAAAGCCAAAAGCCTGACGGATTCTGGATCTCTGTGAACTTGATAATCTTCCCACCCATCTCCCAAGTCACACTCCGTATCATAAAAACATACGAGACGACCTTCTGAAAACAAGCCCAAGCCATGGGGTGGAAGATCATCGTGCTCATGAATCTTCGGAAGTCCTTGGTTGAAATCAAAAGTTTGGTGATATACTGAATGATCAAAAGGTATTTCCACCCATTCAAGTTCAGGATAAATCTTCAAGAACTCTGTTCTTACATAGGCATCCATCCCATAATTGTCACTGATGTGAAGAAAACCTCCTGCATCTAAATACGCTCTTAAATTTCTAACTTCACTTGGCGAAAAAACCACATTTCCATGACCTGTCATGTGAATAAATGGATAAAGAGTCAAATCCGAAGAACTTGCCTCTATATAAGGTACTGTCTCATCAATATTCATGTTTAATTCCGCGTTACAAAATGCAACAAGATTGGGTAAGCTTGTTGGATTAGAATACCAGTCGCCTCCTCCTCTATACTGAAGCACTGCTACTTCGTAGGTTGCATCTGCGGCAACACCTTGTGCAAACATCTTATATTCAGTGCAACTGAACGAGAATAAACAGGTGAAAACAACAGCAAAATAGTTGGAAATTGACAAGTTAATCATTCACACAAGATACGCCTCAAGAAGCCAAACATTAGGCACCTTATATTAACTGTAATATCAATCAGTTTTTTCAGTACCTTTACGCCCCTGTAAAAGAACTATTTTCGAACATGGAAAACAAAAATGCCGTCCTAATATTTACCGTATTACTCGCTTTTGCGACTCTATACACTTTGTCATTTAACTGGGCATCAAAACGTTTCGAAGCAAAAGCTTCTACTCACGGACAATATATTGCCGACAGTCTTCAAGAGAATAACCTCTTAGGCAGCTTAACTTACGAAGAAGCTGAGAAGAAAGCTACAAGTGAATATTTACGTGACAGCATCAGTTCACCTGCTCACCCTTTCGGTCAATCGTACCGTGAGGTGAAAGAGCAAGAATTAAACTTGGGCCTTGACCTTCAAGGCGGAATGAGCGTAACTCTCGAAGTGAGCATTCCTGACTTGATCATCTCTCTCTCTGATTACTCTGTCAATGAAAACTTTCGTTCAGCAATTAAAAACGCCAGATTAGCACAAAAGAATTCTTCTGATGGGTTTATGGTATTGTTTGATCAAGCATGGAGCACACAAGTGGCCTCTTCTGAAAATCCAACTGAACTCTGGAGAATTTTCCACAACATGGAGCAGAAAGATCTTTTCCCAGCGAAAAGTTCTGATGCTGAGATTATGGACATTCTAGTTAACGAGGCAGAAACAGCCATTGACAATACCGAGAACATCATACGCAAGCGTATTGACCAATTGGGTGTTGCACAACCAAACGTACAAAAACTTCAAAACGGACGCATACTTGTTGAACTTCCTGGCATTGATGACAGAGAACGAGCACGCAAGCAACTTAAATCAACAGCAAATCTCGAATTTTGGGAAACTTACTTCAATGACGAAGTCATCGGACAAATCTCTGCAGCCAATGCTGCTGTTGGACAAACCCTACATCCTGAGCTTTTTGGAGAAGATGCTCCAGCTGACTCAACATTAACACAAGATCAACTTCAATCAAAGAATCCACTCTTTGCAACATTCCAGATGGAGCTTGGTCGTCGTTCTGCAATTGTAGGTTACGCTCAAGTAAGCGACACAAACAGAGTTAATGACATCTTAAACCGTCCAGAAGCTCGTGAAGCTATTGGATCTGGCCTTCGTCTTCTTTGGGATGCAAAGACAAACGGAAACATTGCGTCACTTTACGCAATTAAAGATGAGTCTGGAAAAGGAAAAGCGGCCCTATCTGGAAAGAGCATTGTTGACGCTCGCGTTTCTTATGACGAAATCGGAGATGTTGTAGTAAGTATGACAATGGACTCTGAAGGTTCTGGAATTTGGGCTGCAATGACGAAAAAGTGTTCTGAAGAAAGCAACCGAGCTGTCGCTGTCGTTCTAGATAACATGGTATTCAGTGCTCCCAATGTGCAATCTGCGATTACCAATGGCAGATCACAAATAAGCTTCGGCTCTCAGCAATCTGCGGAACAGAAGATCGTTGAAGCTGAAGATCTTTCTGGTCTTTTAAAAGCCGGGTCGCTACCAGCACCTGCTCGTATTGTTGATGAGGTAAGCATAGGTCCACAACTCGGTGAAGACAACATTAAAGCAGGGATGTCTTCTTTCATCATTGCATTACTCGTCGTTTTCGCATACATGATCTTCTACTACAGTGGTGCTGGTGTTGTGTCTAACATCGCACTCGTAGCAAACTTGTTCTTCTTAATAGGTGCACTTGCATCTCTTGGAGCTGCACTTACTCTTCCTGGTATTGCAGGTATTGTACTTACTATAGGTATGGCTGTTGATGCGAACGTCCTTATTTACGAACGTATACGTGAGGAAATGAGACATGGAAAAGGTCTTGCACTGGCTGTAAAAGAGGGGTACTCGAAAGCATACAGCGCAATTATTGATGCAAACATTACGACATTACTTACAGCTATGGTTCTATATAGCTTCGGAAGTGGTTCCATTCGTGGATTCGCAACAACACTTATAATAGGTATATTCACTTCACTCTTTAGTGCAATTGTAATTACCCGATTGGTGTTTTTCTCTCGATTGGCAAAAGGCAAAAACATAAGTTTTGCTTCTAAAATAACTGAAAACTGGTTCCACTCTACGACAATTGACTTTATTGGAAAGCGTAAAATGATGTACGTTCTCAGTGTATTAGTCATCCTTGGAGGTTTAAGCTCTCTCGCATCTCGTGGACTCAACTATGGTGTTGAATTTACTGGCGGTACCACATTCGACATTTCTTTTAATGATCAAATCAATGCTGATGATGTTAGATCGGCACTATCCACTGCGTTCACTGAAGAGGGAACACCTGGAAATCCTTTGGTTCAAACCAAAGAGTCAGACCAGAAGCTACGTGTTATGACGAACTTCATGATCGACTCGCCAAGTGAAAATGTTGATGAAGAAATTAATGCTGCATTAGAGTCAGGTCTGTCGACACTTCAACTCAAAAAAGGTGACGATTACTCAATCGATATGTACAACAAGGTCGATTCAACAATTTCTGATGACTTTAGAGATGGTGCAAAAAAAGCAACATTGTTTTCTCTACTCATTATTTTTCTCTACATCGTATTCCGTTTCCGGAAATGGCAGTATGGACTTGGAGCTCTTATAGCTACAACACATGATGTACTCATCGTACTTTCAGTATTCAGTATCTTTTGGGGAATACTTCCTTTCACCATGGAGATTGACCAAGCGTTTATTGCGGCCATCCTCACTGTGATTGGTTATTCAATTAATGACACTGTTGTTGTCTTTGACAGAATACGTGAATACGTAGGTCTATACAGCGAAAAACGTGATGACAGAACACTCATCAATGACGCTCTTAACAGCACGCTTTCTCGTACTGTCAACACATCGCTTTCAACATTCGTTGTGTTGCTGACCATCTTCTCGTTTGGTGGAGATAACATTAAAGGGTTTATCTTTGCACTTATGGTAGGTGTTGTGGTAGGAACTTACAGCTCAATTTTTATAGCTACTCCAAGTGTCCTTGACTTCAGTAAAAAACTATCGAAATAAACACATTTTTAAAGTGTAAATTATAAACAGAACAACAAAAACTAAAAAATACCGGTATTTTAGAATACATCATCTGAAAACAGATAATGTATTTTATGAATAATATACCATATACAATATTGCAGCAATTGAAAAGAAATGTCAAAACTAATTCTCGTAATTGGTGAAGATAAATATTTTTTGTTGTACTTTTTCCACGTTATACTATATACATACATCACAAACCATTGTACATGAATTGTTTGAATCTAATTTTAGCCATATTTAGCAGACTTAATGCCTCTGTCTCACTTGCAAGCTTAATGCTTGTTTTCTCTATAAGTACTCACGCCAACGAGGTCTTTGACCGCAACAACCTCGTTGATGGTTGTACTGACCCTGCAGCATGCAACTTCGATCCAACAGCAACCGTCGATGACGGCACTTGTGATGTTGATACTGACGGAGATGGTGTTTGTGATGGAGATGAA
>MDTF01003464.1_pt1 | contig 10504 bp, 9 predicted proteins | sample 811191 | NCBI WGS metagenome assembly MDTF01 (sample SAMN05326649, study PRJNA326480) | marine metagenome | isolation source: seawater | place: Southern Ocean | collected 2011
AGCCTTTAGCTGATGGTTACAGAAACTGGATAAAGAAAGAATATTCCACTAATGCTGAAGAAATGATGCTTGACAAAACACATTTGCTAGGGCTAACGGCTCCTGAAATGACAGTTTTAGTCGGAGGATTAAGGGTGCTAGGTGCTAATTACAAAGGCAGTAACGATGGTGTTTTTACAAACCAGTTAGGAGTTTTAACAAATGATTTTTTTGTTAATTTAATGGATATGAATAATAAATGGAGTGTAACTGGGAATAATAAATATGAAATTCGAGATAGGAAATCAGCAGAACTTAAATGGACAGCTTCGTCTGTTGATCTTATATTTGGATCAAATTCAATACTTCGTTCTTATTCGGAAGTTTATGCTCAAGATGACAATAAAGAAAAATTTGTAAATGACTTTGTTTCTGCTTGGACTAAAGTTATGAATGGAGACATGAATTAACTTTGTCAAATATTAAAAATAGATATCAATAAAAAAGCTCTTAAAAATTTTAAGAGCTTTTTTTATATTTATTATTATAAAAATAATTTTTAAACTCAAAGTTTTAGAACAGAAATTACAGGATGGTGATCTGATGCCCATCTCCCGTTATTTGTTTTAATATGTCCGTGAGTTGAATTTATTAATATCAAATTTTTTTGAAAAATATAATCAATTCTCTTTTCAGAAATAGAATTGATTACAAAATCATTAAATGTCCCAAATAATTTATTGTTTCGTATCATGTTAATGTTGACATCAATAAATGATTTTTGAAGTTTTTTTATTGGTTTTGAATCATCCATTAAATTAAAGTCTCCTGTTATAATTACACGATCCTTATTTTGAGTAAGTTCTTTAATTTTACTTAAGATCAAATCAACTGATTTTTCTCTGGCAATTTCACCAATATGATCAAAATGAGTGTTAAAAACCCAAACTTTAATTCCACTTTCATTATGTGTAAACAAACCATAAGTACATATCCTTTCCATCGAAGCATCCCATCCAACTGAAATATTTTTAGGAGTTTCTGACAACCAAAAAGTGTTAGACAATATCAGATTATAATTGAATTTATTATAGTAAATCGGACTATACTCCCCTTTACTTTTTCCGTCGTCACGTCCAACTCCTAAGTAATTATAGTTAGAAAATTTAGAGCTTAAGTAGAGTAATTGATCCTGTGTTACTTCCTGAAGTCCAAGAAAATCTGGGTTTTGTTCCAAAACAAAGTTTACAATAGCGGACCTCCTATTTTCCCATATATCTTTGCCATCGTTGGGATTATTATATCTTATGTTATAAGAAATAATTTTAATTTTTTGAGTAATAAAATTATTATAACTAAAAGATGAAAGAACAGATAATAATATTATAAAAAGTAATTTTTTCATGAAAATTAAAAACATTATTGGTTTCCTTACTTTAATATACATTTTATATATTGTATAAAAATGAAAATATTTTATTAAAAATTAAATAATGATTAGAAAAATAATTTTAATGATTTTTATTGTTTTTGCTTTTTCATGTTCTAAAAATGAAAATGAAAATAGTTTTACACTGAGCACCTGGACTGGAGCTGGAAAAAGTTTTGATAAAAAAAATTGGGAGAAAAAAATCAGTTATTATGATTCTATTGGAATAAGTGAAATTTTAGTTAGCGGCTCACCAACTGTTTTAAAAAAAATCATCCCTATTGCTAAGAAAAAAAACATTAAAGTACATGGTTGGATGTGGACCCTTAATCGACCAGGAGACACTATAGCTAATAAAAATCCCGATTGGTACTCGGTAAATAGAAATGGTGACAACTCTTTAGATTATAGAGCCTATGTAAATTATTATCAATGGCTTAGCCCTTTTCATCCAGATGCTAGAAAACATATAATTAACAATGCAAAAAAACTAATGAATATTGAAGGTTTAGCCTCAGTTCATTTAGATTATGTTAGATATCCAGATGTAATACTTGGTGCAGATTTACAACCTAAATATAATATTGTTCAAGAAACTGAATTACCACAATATGATTTTGGGTACCACCCATTAGCAATAAAAAAGTTTAAAGAAATTTTCAATAAGAATCCCTTAACTTTTAAAAATCCTGAATTGTCTACTGAATGGAGACAGTTTAGGTTAAATGCTATTACAGATCTGGTTAATGAGATTATCGATATTGCTCAAACTAAAAATAAAAAAGTCACTGCTGCTGTATTTCCTTTTCCAGAAATGTCTAGACAAATGGTCAGACAAGCGTGGGATGATTGGAATTTAGATGCAGCTTATCCTATGTTGTATCATAACTTTTATCGCGAGAACATAAACTGGATAGGATTTGCTACTAAACAAGGGGTTAATGATGTTGATTTTTCAATAATTCCTGGACTTTATTCATCAGCCTTAAGAAAAGAAGGTGATTTAGAAAAAGCAATTAAAATTTCAATTAAAAATGGTGCAAGTGGAGTCTCAATTTTCACTGCAGATGGACTAAATAAGAAGCAGCAATCTGTTTTGGTGAAACTTAAAAATAAATTATAAAATAAGTTCATATATTTTTTCGATATTTTGCATTAACTTGATAATAAATACATTATTTGTGGTTTTATGTAATTTAAATGGTGAAGAACTATGGTTAGCAGTAAGACTTTATTTTTTTGCTCTTGCCCCCATTGTTATTGCTTTTTATCATTTGACAAAAAGAAAAGTTTCCATTAGCACAGCCCTAACTTTATTGTTATCCTTTTTTATTGCAGCAATTGGTTGGGAGATTTGGATTACTTATGGAATTTATGATGGGCTTTCTGTAAGCGAAAGAAGATCTGAAATGCTTAACTGCGCCATTCCTCAAGATATAAATTGGATTTTAAACTCTCTTGGCGACGTACTTGTTATTTGGATAGGACTTTTTTTATTAAAAAGAATTTTCAAAAAATCTATATCTCCATTAAAAAAATGGAAATGGTCCGCTTTTACAATATTGTTTTGTTGGTTTATTTTTCAAAACATCTATGTTGAAGCTTTTTTCTATCATTTACAATTGGGAAATAATGGAGACCTTTCGTGGGCGCCACTAAATCCTTTAGGCTCTTACTACAACCCCATATTATTCACAATTTTTGACAGACCCATTACTTTACAAACCCAAAGTACATGGATAATAATGACTCCAATAATATATTATTCAGCAATATATTTTAATAATAAATATAATGAAGTAGACTAAAATAAATTCTTGAATTCAAATGATTAAAACTTACTATTAAAATGAAATTATTATTTGCTGTTTTATTATTATTTTTTAATTCGAGTATTCAGTCTGAAATATTAGTAATTGGTCACAGAGGAGCAAAAGGACATGTGGCTGAGAATACACTAGCATCAATTAAAAAAGCTTTGAACCTTGGAGCTGATGGAATTGAGATTGATGTTTTTCGATGTTTAACGGGTGAAATAGTTGTGTTTCATGACAAAAAGTTAGGGAGATTGACAAACGGAGTGGGACTTATTGAAAATAAATCATTAACAGAACTTAAAAAACTAAAAGTATTAGGAACAAATGAGCAAATACCAACTTTAAATGAAGTATTTGAAATTATTGATCACAAAACTTATTTAAACATCGAATTAAAAGGCACCAATACCGCAAAATTATCTTTAGATATTGTAAAAAAACAAGTGCAAAAAAAGAAGTTTTCTAGAGACAATATTTTATTTTCAAGTTTCAATTGGGAAGAATTAAAAAATCTAAGAAAGTTGGATAGCAATATTAAAATAGCTCTTATAACTGAGGAAAATCCATTACTAGCTATCGTTCCTGCTTTAAGGCTTCAAGCAGTTGCTATTAACCCCCATTATAAAAAATTAAATAAAAAAATTGTTGAAGAAATCTTTAAGGCAGGACTTAATATATATACTTGGACAGTAAATGATAAGAGTCAAATTAGTAGAATGAAAAAATTAGGTGTAAACGGAATAATAACTGATTACCCAGAGAGGATATAAAATTTCTATTCCATAATTGTTCTTATCATAAAGTCTTTTGCAAAATCAAAAGCATTATTTCTTGCTATTTCATTTCCACCAATAGTCACTCCTCTTGTAGTGCAAAACAAAAATCCTATTTTTTGAAGAAATGAATTTGACATAGGGATGTTTAAGTAATTCATTAAGACATAACCATCATCAGTTAATTTAAAAATACAATCTTTGAAACTATATCCGCTTTTATTAATTTCTAATCCTCCTTCTCTATCAAAACCATGATGAGAGTCTTTATATACCGTAATGTTAATATTTGCTTTATTTTTAAGTTTCTCCACTAATTTATTACAAGGTTCAGCGGGTGTCCAGTCGTCTAATTCCCCAATTAAAATATGAATTGGAGATTTAGTAAAATCTAAATTACTAGGCTCAAAAAAACAAGGTGGATAAAAAGCTAAATGTGAAGCAAATTGAAGGTCTTTATTAATGGCATTTTTAAGAGGAATCCATGCAGAAAAAAAAGAAACTGCTCCTCCTAGACTCCATCCAGTAATGGAAATTTTATCTTTTATGATATTGGGATGATTTGATAATACCTCAAGTGCTTTGTATGCATCTAAAATCATAGCAGCTGTAGTCACTTGAGTTTGATCTCCTACGGTTGATTCTATTTTTCTACTTTTAAAACTATTAAGTTCAAAGGTGGCAAAACCTAAATCTTGGTACATTGTTAAATACTCATAGTGATGATTTTTCCAACCTAAACTGCCAGCCACACCAAGAACTAAAGGATATTTTTTATCAGGATTTAAAGAATCATAGGGAATAACTAGTTTGCCATAAACTTCTTGCTTTTCTTGATTTTTTAAATCTGTAATTACATCATGAAAAGAAAAAGGATTAGCACTTTGAAATGTTATTTTTTGAACTAAATTTTGACTATTAGAATTTAGTGATATTAAAAAAATTAAGAAGTATTTTTTCATAAAATTATAATGATTTAATTAGACCTCCATCGATTGGGATATTAGCTCCGTTGATGTAAGCAGAATTTTCAGATGCTAAAAAAGTCAAGAGATAAGCAAACTCTTTTGGATCTCCTAACCTTTTTAATGGGATAAGATCTTTCATGGCATCATAAACTTTTTCAATTTTAATGTTTAATTTCTTAGCTTTTTCAGAATTAATTTCATTAATTCTTTCGGTGTTAAAATATCCAGTAAGAATATTATTAACAGTTATATTGTATGGACCTAGGTCATTAGATAATGTTTTAGCCCAAGTTGTAACTGCGGCTCTTATTGAATTTGACATTGCTAAATAACTCAGAGGTTCTTTCACTGAAACAGAAGCCATATTAATTATTCTTCCCCATTTATTTTTCTTCATATTTTCCAGAGCAAGCATGGTCGTGAAAACAATATTTTTAAACAACAAATCAAAAGATTTTTGATAATCTTCAATCGAGACACTCATTACATCCCCGACTTTAGGCCCTTGTGTATTATTAATCAGAATATCTATTGAATTTTTACATAAATAATCTTTAATTATTTTTTTATATTCCTGAAAATTATTAAAATCTACAACTAGATATTTATGATCAATACCTGTTTTTTCTTTCAACTCGTTAACTGTCTTAATAAGTCTCTTTTCGTTACTAGCCATTAGAGTAACTTTTGCTCCTGACATTGCTAATTGTCTAGCCACAGCTTTGCCAAGTCCCTTGCTACTTCCACCAATAAGCGCACTTTTATTTTTTAATAAAATATTCATCTGTATTCCTCTCTAACTGGGCTAAATACGTCCATTAATTTACAATCAGTTAAAGCCTTTCCAGAATGGAAAATATTAGAATGAATAATCACAACATCACCTTTTGAATATGTTTTTGTGTTTCCGTTTAAAGTAAACTCAAATAATCCTTCCACGACATGCATAATCTGTTCGTGAATATGATTATGTTTCTCTACAACTGAATCTTTTTTTACATCCCAAAAGACCCAACTAATTTTATCTCCATGAACAAATTTTCCTATTAAACCTGGGAAAATTTCTTTCTCTTTTATTTCTTTTAAATTCATGATTATATCTTAAAATATTTAGTTTAATATACAATTTTTTAATTTTTATTTACAGGTAATTAACACATTAAAAAAAATAAGTAATTATTTGTATATTTACATTACTAACTATAGTGGTTAGATTTTGACAACTGTTTAAGTTGTTTGGGAAATAATTAATAATTAAATAATTATGAGTAAACACACAAACAAAGTCCATGGTAAATTAAATTTCTTAATTGTGGCGGTTGTATTGGTAATAGGTGCAGTAGCATACTTATTGGTACAATCAGGAACGATTGACTTTAATCCTTCAGACCTATCGGGTTCAGGGAATAAAGCGATCAAAGGCGCTAAAAAAGCGGTAAAATACGACAACAGAAGTGAAGTCGTAGTTGATCTTGATGGCGAAGAAGTACAACAACTTCTAAATAATCAAGACTTCCAAAAGATGATTAACAATCCAGAGTTTGCAAAAACAATGGAGCAGTTCGCTATGAACGCTGATTTTGCTAAAGCAGTAGAACAGTTTTCTATGAATCCTGAATTTGCGAAAACAATGCAGAAGTTTAGCATGAATGCAAAATTCAATAAAGCGATGGAGCAGTTTTCTATGAATCCTAAGTTTGCAAAAACTATGGAGAAATTTGCTATGAATGCTGATTTTGCTAAAGCAGTAGATAAGTTTTCCAAAAATCCTCAATTAGCAAAAGCTGTAGAAAAATTTGGTATGAACCCAGAGTTCAGTAAAGCTATTGAGTTTTTTAATATGAATCCAAAATTCGCTAAAGTGGGAATGGATTTTTCTAAAAATACTGAGTTTGCAAAAGCAGTAAAAGATTATTCTATGAGTGCTGAATTTGGTAAAGCAATGGAGAAATTTGCAATGAGTGCTGATTTCAATAAAGCAGTTATGTTTTTTAATATGAACCCTCAGTTTGGAAAGTCAATTAAAAAATTTGCTATGAATGCTGAATTTAACAAAGCTGTTAAGGTTTTTAATATGAATCCTATGTTTGCTAAAACTGTGATGGAGTTTGGCATGAATGCTGAGTTCAACAAAGCAATGACGTTTTTTAATATGAATCCGAAATTTGGTAAATCTATGAGAAAGTTTGCTATGAATGCGGAATTTAGTAAAGCAATAGATCAGTTTGCTAAAAATCCTCAATTAGCTAAAACCATGCAAAATTTTGGTATGAATGCTGATTTCCAAAAAACAATGGTAAAGTTTTCAAAGAATATTGATTTTGCTAATTCAGTAAAACAATTTTCAAAGACTAGTGATTTTGCAAAATCTATGGATTAATTTCTGAAGATTATATAATTATAAAAAAAGGAGAAAATTAATATTTTCTCCTTTTTTTTGTCAATAAAAACTAATAAATTGAAATATGAAAAAACTCCTTATAATTTTAGTTTGCATTTCCTTTAACATAAGTTCTGGCCAACTAAAAAAAATTCAAACAAATAAATTCGATGTAGTTAGTGCCTCTCCTGGTTTAGATTTTGTTTTGGGACATGCCATAAGATGTTCTCATAATGCTCTAAATTTTCAGAAAAAAATATTTGACTACGAACCAAAAGAAAAAATATTTGTGTTGTTTGAAGATTTTGGTGATTTTGGTAACGGAGGAGCAACATCTTTACCAACCAATCTTGTAACCGCATGTATCTCACCAATGAATTACTCTTTTGAGTCAAGCGTTGCAGGAGAAAGAGTTTTTTCTATAATGAATCATGAATTAGTTCATATTGCAGCTTTAGATAATTCATCAAGTTCTGACCTTTCTTTTCAAAAATTCTTTTTAGGAAAAGTAAGTAGTTCTAATGACCATCCTATTTCTATGTTCTACAGCTACCTAACTAGTCCAAGGTATTATTCTCCAAGGTGGCTACACGAGGGTATTGCTGTTTTTGTTGAAACTTGGATGGAAGGAGGAAGTGGTAATGCACTAGGAAATTATGATGAAATGTTTTTTAGAACCAGGGTTCTTGAAAACAGTAGGATTTACTCGGCACTAGGTTTGGCAGGTGCAGGAACATCAGCAGACTTTATGTCAAAGGCAAACTATTATTTCTATGGAACTAGATTCATAAGCTATCTAGCATATCAATCTGGTCCTACGAAATTAGTGGACTGGATAAAAAGAAAAGATGGTACAAAAAGAGGTTTTGCATCAGACTTTAAGCGAGTCTATGGAAATAGTCTCTCAAAATCATGGGAGGATTGGATTGAATTTGAAAAAACATTTCAAGCTGGAAATATTAAAAAACTTAGTGAAAGTGCTATTACAGAAGATAAATTAATTTCAGAAAAGACATTGGGAGGTGTTTCTCACGCATTTTATGACAAAGAAAAAAATAGCATTTATGTTGCAGTAAACTATCCTGGAAAATTCCCTCACATTGCTGAAATTAATTTAAAGTCTGGTAAAGTCAAAAGATTGAAAGATGTAAAAGGGCCTACCTTATTCAACGTAACATCAATGGCACACGACAAAAAAAATGACATTCTATTTTATACAACTGATAATAGTTCTCAAAGGGATCTAAATTTATATAACATTAAAACTGGGAAATCTAAATTATTACAGAAAGATTGTAGGATAGGTGATTTAGCATTTAATGATGTTGATGAATCCGTATGGGGAGTTAAACACTTAAATGGTGTCAGCACGCTTGTTAAAATCCCAAAAATAAATTCTGATAATCTTGAAAATAATTATTCAAGTTGGGAACAAAAATATACTCTTTCCTTCGGCTCAGACATGTTTGATTTAGACATTTCACCAGATGGTTTAAACTTGAGTGCAGCGTTTACTGATCTGAACGGAAACCAATATCTAAATATTTATGAAATAGAATCGTTTGATGGTATAAGTTCAAAAAATATTAAATTTAAAGAAGTCTTTAATTTCGAAGTTTCTTCTCCGCAAAGCTTTAAGTATACAGATGATGGTAAATTTCTTTATGGATCCTCTTACTATACTGGTGTAAGTAACATATATAAAGTAGACGCAACTAGTTTAGATATTGAAATAATGAGTAATGCTAATACTGGATATTTCAGACCAATATTAATCGATGATAAAAATATTTTTTCTTTTAAATATTCAAGTGATGGCTTTGTTCCTGTTATGATACCTAACCAAGGAACCGAAGTTTCAGGGATAGATTTTTTAGGAGATTTAACTGTTAAAAAATTTCCTAAACTTGTAGAATGGAAATCACCAAACCCTTATTCCGAAACCTTTGATGAAAGTCAAATTAAAAAAGTGGAGGGTGTATACATTCCAAAAAAAGAAGTCAAACTTTCTTTTGCTTACCCAATTGTAGAGGGATATAAAAATAATATTGGAATTGGATATAAATTTCAATTTCAAGATCCGTTACAATTAAAATCCTATAATTTTTCTTTTTCTTACACTCCATTAGATTGGAAAAATAGGATTAATGATGATGGTCGAGAAATTCGAAAGGATGAAAAATGGCATGCATCACTTAAATATAGAACGGCAGTTATGAGTGGGTTTTTACCTGGAACATACAACTTTTATGCTTCTTATAATAAAGCGGATTTTTATGACTTATTTGGCCCAACAAAGAGATCTAGAAAAGGTTTAAATTTTGGTTTAAATATAAATAAATCATTGTTTTCAGATGCACCAAAAACTTTAGATTTAAACCTTGGATTTAGCGGTTATTATGGATTAAATCAATCTCCAGAGTTTCAACAAATAAATTTTGAAAATAAAGATTTCAATACAAATCTCTTCTATAATTTTAGCACAACCTTTGCTTACAGAAATTTAAAAAGGTCAGTGGGAGCAGTAGATAGTGAAAAAGGTATTAAATCCTCATTAACATTATCTTCAGCTATGACTAAAGGAAATTTATTCCCTAAAATTCATGGAAATTTAGATTTAGGTATTGTGCTACCCGTAAAACATACTTCTTTATGGTTAAGAAATGCATTTGGAAATTCATTTAGTAGTGATGTGAATCCTTTCACAAGATTTGGATTCGCATCATTTGGAAATAATTATGTAGACAACGCATCCTCTAAAATGTATAGGGGATCATTTTCCTTTGCAGGTTTGAGTTATGATTCAAACATTAGCATAATTGCAAAAAGTTTTTATAAAACTACACTGGAGTTACTTTTACCACCTCTTAGATACAGAAAATTTGGTTTTTTCAATTTATTTGCCAGTCATTCTCAACCTACTATTTTTGCGGGAAGCTTATTTACTAAAAACTATGACAACAGTTCGGCTAAACTAGGTGATTTAGGAAAAGAAATAAGTAAGACTCACAAAAATATAGGTTTTCAAGTAGACACAAAGCTTGTTATGTTTTCTCATATATCCTCAACCTTCTCTTTTGGATGGGCAAGAGCATATTCAGAAAACAATAAGTATGATGAGTGGATGGTTTCATTAAAACTTTAATTTATAAATTATG
>MDTF01004272.1_pt1 | contig 10500 bp, 8 predicted proteins | sample 811191 | NCBI WGS metagenome assembly MDTF01 (sample SAMN05326649, study PRJNA326480) | marine metagenome | isolation source: seawater | place: Southern Ocean | collected 2011
AAAAACTTTTTATGCTTAGCACACATATACTTTTCTTTATTATTTGGTATATATGTTTTTCTAGTAGGTTTTTTTGGCATATTTAAAATTGGGGAGTATAAGACTGAATTTACAAGTGTCAATAGCCTTTAAAGTGTATTAATTTATAGAAAAAATGATTAAAAAAAAAAATATATCAAATTTATTAATTTTATTTTTAGCGTCCCATCTTACTATATGGACATTAGTCCCGGCACTATCTAATCTAAACCTGCCACTTGATACTATCGAGGCTCTCGCTTGGGGAAGCAACCTTGCGTGGGGTTTTGAAAAACATCCTCCATTTAGTGCTTTTGTTGTCGAGTTTTTTTATCAAATTTTTGGAAGCCAGGATTGGGCCTACTATTTATTGAGCCAATTATTTGTAGTTATTTCCTTTTTTATTGTCTGGAAGTTTTCAGAGGATTTTTTTAAAGAAAAAATATATTCACTTTTTTCCGTACTTCTACTTGAGGGCATATACTTTTACAATGCCACAACTCCCGAGTTCAACGTTAATGTTTGCCAGCTACCTTTTTGGGCTGCCACAGTTTATTTTTGCTGGAAGAGTATAAACACTAATAAATTCAAAGATTGGGCTTTATTTGGTTTTTTTGCTGGGTTAGGTTTTTTATCAAAATATCTATTTATCTATTTATTAATCGCATTAGCGGCGTTTATTATAAAAAAAATGATTAAAGAAAGAAAAGTCAACCCCAGAACTTGGATACCACTATCAATATTTTTTTTGGTTATTTCTCCTCACTTACTCTGGTTAACTGAAAATAATTTTTCAACAATTTTTTATGCCCTAGGAAGAACTGAACTAGTAAATGCTAATTTTTTAAAACATTTAATTAATCCTGTATTATTTTTTGGAAAGCAAATGGTAATTTTAATTCCAACATTATTAATGCTTTGTTTAATTATTTCAAAAATAAAAGTAAAAATAAATATTAAAGACAAAAAATTTCAATATTTAATATTTGTAACTTTAATCCCACTATTGCTGTTGATTCTTACCTCAATTTTAACGGGCGCTACTATTCGAACTATGTGGGTCACCCCTTTTTATCTTTTTATTGGTGTCTTCCTTTTATATCTTTTTAAAGAAAAAATTATTTTAAAAATTACAAAAAAATTTTTATTTTCATTTTTATTTTTATTTTTTTTATCTCCTGCACTTTACTTGTACATTTCTGTTTCACAAAAAACCAAAAGAACAGACTATCCAGGAAGTGAAATTGCGTATTTAGTACAATCAAAATGGGATAAAAATTTCTCTAATGAAATCTCTTTTATTGTTGGTGAAGAGTGGTTTGGTGGCAACTTATCCTACCATTTAAACTCAAGACCTAGATGGTTTAATAAATTAGGTAAAAACGTTAAAACAATTGATATACAAGGCGGGGTTATTTACACGGGAACAAATATAAAAGTTTTAAAAGAAATATGTCCAGGAGTTTTTGGTGTAATTCAACCAGCGGGCTATTGTATGATCGGAGTTAAGTGAAAAAATTTTTTATATTAATACCAGTTTATAATGACTGGAAATCTTTATTTAAACTATTAAACGAAATTAATTTAGTTATTACGCCTATTAAAAATATAGAATTTAATTGTATTATAATTAATGACGCCTCCACAACAGAACACCATAATATACAAATTCCCTCCAACATCCGCACAATAAAATTGATTAATATGAGTAAAAATAAAGGCCACGCAAGATGTAATGCTTTTGGAATAAGGCACCTAAGTAAGCTGGAAGATTACGACTACGTAATATTGATGGACGGTGATGGTGAAGATAAGCCTGAAGAATTAAAATTACTTGTAGATAAAGCGCTATTAAAAACAAATGTATCTATTGTTGCTAAAAGAATTAAGAGATCTGAGGGTTTTTTTTTTCAACTCTTGTATCAATTGCACAAAATTATCACTTTTGTTTTTACAGGTAAAAATATTAATTTTGGAAATTATAGCTGTTTAACAAAAAATGATGTTAAAATTTTATCAACAAAAGAAAGTTTGTGGAGTAGTTTTTCTGGAACTGTTAAATATCATATAAAGAATCTAGATTTTATTAACTCCATAAGAGGACTGAGGTATTTCGGGCCGTCAAAAATGTCATTGATTAATTTAGTGATACATTCAATTTCAATTATTGCCGTTTTTAAAAGAACTGTTTTTTTAAGATCTGTAATCTTAATAATTATTTTTTCATACCTTAGCTTTACGATACCTACAGTTGCAGCTACTTTTCAGATTTTATTAGTTGTCTTTAATTTATTTGTCTACTTGGTTTCTCTCAGAGAGAATAAGGAAAGTTTTGAAAACTCTGAAGCAAACGAAAAAAGTTCAACCACATATACACACTAAAAATTGTAATTTGAGTCCGAACTAGAATCAAAAGTGAATCAAAAGGTGAACATTTTTCCACATACTGATATGTAATGTGGATATCTAATGTTGAAAATATAGTCTATAAAAAGATAATGAAAAAACTGACTTGTCATTGTGGAGGTGTAGAAGCTGAAGTTAACGTGCCCCAACCTTTTATAAAGGTCATGCGTTGTAACTGCTCAATCTGTAAAAGAAAAGGAACTGTTATGACAATGGTAGGCCCTGATGATTTTAAAATAACTAAAGGTTCAGAACTATTAAAGATTTATAAATATCACACTAAAACAGCTCAACATTTTTTTTGCTCTAATTGTGGAATTTACACTCATCACAATCCAAGGTCTAACCCAGCTATGTACGGTATAAACATTGGTTGTCTAGAGGGTGTAAATGTTTTTGAATTAGAAAATGTAAGTATTAATGATGGTAAAAATCACCCTCTCGATAAAAAAAAATGAAAGAGACAAAAGACCGTTTCTTAAAAATAAAAAAAAATTATCTAAACTTCTTAAAAAAACAAGAAGTTTCAAGTGAACCATTTCATGATAAAATAGGCCAATTAAAAAATTTTTATATACCCATATGTGACTTCATATATAAAAATAGAAATCAAAACAAAACCACAACAATAATAGGTCTATCTGGAGGGCAAGGAGCTGGAAAAACAACAATATCAAGTATATTAAAACTTATTATTAAAAAAAAATTTAATTTAAATGTTGTTACTTTTTCTATCGATGATTTTTATAAAACCCAAGATCAGAGAAAAAAAATGGCTAAAAATATTCATGAATTATTTTTAACAAGAGGTGTCCCAGGTACACACGACACTAAACTTCTTAATAAATTGTTTATTAACATAAAGAAAAAAAAATTTAAAAATTTATTTATTCCTAAATTTGATAAATCTAAAGATGATAGAACTATAAAAAAAAAATGGATGAAGTTAAATAAAAAACCAGATATAGTCATCTTTGAAGGATGGTGTGTTGGCGCAAAACCCCAGAATATCAAAAAACTAACGAAACCAATTAATGTTTTAGAAAAAAAATATGACAAGAAACTAATTTGGAGAAAAAAAGTTAATAATGAATTGAAAAACATGTATAAAGTTATTTTTAAATTAATAAATAAGTTAATTTTTTTACAAGTACCAAGTCTCAAATATGTTTATAAATGGAGATTGTTACAAGAAAAAAAAATGAGCCTTAATTCTAATAAAGTTAAAACAATGTCAAATGTGCAAATTAAAAATTTCATAATGTACTACGAGAGAATAACTCTACAAATGATTAAAGACCTGAGTAATTCTTCAGATATAACAGTAAGGTTAGATAAAAAGCACAGACTTAGCTCAATTAAATTTAACTAACATGAAACTATTTTTCTTTTTAATTTATTTTTTTTTCTATTTTAATTTTGTTTTAGCGGCAAATGAATTAATTTTTTATTTAGAGTCTGCTTACCAGAATAACCCTAAACTAAATGCAGAAAGAGAGAATTTTAAAGCCACTAAAGAAAATATAAGCATATCTAGAAGCCAATTTTTCCCCAATCTTTCGGTGTCAGGAAGTATAGATAGCACAGAATCAAGTAATAGAAAGACGCAATCGGGAGCACCTCTTTCAGACACTAGTAATAAAAAAGAGACAACAACAATCTCAGTTGATCAAAAAGTGTTTCAAGGATTTCACGGCTATAATTCTTTAAAGAAATCACAACTGGAGGTTAAAAAAGCTGATTCTAAACTTAAAGATTTAGAACAAGAAATTATTTTTAAAGCATCTAAAGCTTACGTGGATTTAATCTATAAAACCAAAAGTAAAAAATACAACATGTCCAATGTCGACCTCTTTGAAAGACAAGTAGAATCTGATATGGCCAGACTACAAAAAGGTGAGATTACATTAACAGATTTAGCTCAATCAGAGTCGTCTTTAGCGGGAGCTAGAGCTAAATTAATTAGTGCAGAAACTGAATTATTGATGACGAAAAAAAATTTTGAAAGATTAACAAGAGTGAGTGCCCCAGAAAAGATTGAGGAAAAACTTAAGTTAAATATAAATTTGCCAAAAAGCTTAAAGGAAGCTTTAAAAATATCAAAAAAAAACAACTTAAAGTTAATTATGTCAGAATTAGATTTTGAAATTTCAAAAAAAGATTTAAGCATAGAAATGGCTAAAATCTCACCCTCTGCGAATATTAATTACTCAAAAATAGAAAATAAAGACTTTAGCTCCACGGAAGACAGGAATGACAAAGAGTCAGTAAAAGCAACTGTAAGTTGGCCTATTATACGTGGTGGAAAAAACTATGCGGCAATAAAAAAATCTAAATTTAAAAAAAAATATAGTGATTTAAGTCTGCAGGATACGGTAAATGAGATTGCCACCGATACAGTTAACACATGGTCAATTTATCAATCTTCAAAAAGTGTATTAAAAGCAACAAGGGCTCAAGTTGAGGCTGCTGAAATTGCAAATGAAGGCATAACTTTAGAATATGACTCTGGAAACACCAGAACAACACTTGAGGTCATACAGTCACGGAGTTTACTTCTAACTGCTAGGATTTCGAACGCCAAAGCTATAAGAGATTTTGCTGTATCTAAGTTCGAACTACTGTCAGTTCTAGGCAAGCTTTCATTAGAAAATATTAAAAATACTTAAAATTTCTTAAATTTAAGAGATAATTTAATGCTTTGATGGAAAGAACAAAAGGTGTACAGTTGTTCTAACGATTCGATATAAACAAAGGATAAAAATGATAAAAAATGGACTAAAAGTAGTTAAATCAGACAGTAAAAAAGAACAAGAACTAAAAGAAAAAAATAAGTCGTTGGACGCAGCTATTAGTCAAATAGACCAAAATTTCGGTAAAGGTTCAGTAATGAGACTGGGGCAACAGCAAGCTCTTGACATTGAGTCAGTTTCAACGGGATCTCTAAGCTTAGATATAGCGCTTGGCATAGGTGGTCTTCCAAAAGGAAGAATAATTGAAGTTTACGGTCCAGAGTCATCGGGAAAAACAACATTAGCACTACAGGTGATCGCAGAGGCTCAAAAAACAGGAGGAATATGTGCATTTGTTGACGCGGAGCATGCAATGGATCCTATTTACGCAAAGAAATTAGGTGTAAAAACTGAAGAGCTACTAATATCGCAGCCAGATACAGGCGAACAGGCATTAGAAATAACTGACACGTTAATTAAATCTGGTTCTATATCAGTACTAGTGGTCGATTCTGTTGCAGCATTAACTCCTAAGGCCGAGCTAGAAGGAGAAATGGGAGATCATCACGTTGGACTACAATCCAGGTTGATGAGTCAGGCATTAAGAAAACTGACTGGGTCCGTTTCTAAATCTAATACGATGATTATTTTCATCAATCAAATAAGAATGAAAATAGGTGTAATGTTTGGTAATCCAGAAACAACATCAGGTGGAAATGCTTTAAAATTTTATTCTTCTGTAAGAATGGATATTAGAAGAATTGGTGCTATTAAAAATGGAGATGAAATAATTGGTAACTCCACAAGAGTTAAGGTTATTAAAAATAAGGTTGCACCACCATTTAAAGTTGTAGAGTTTGACCTGATGTATGGCAAAGGGATTAGTAAAGTAGGTGAACTAGTTGATCTAGGAGCAAAAGCTGGAGTAGTCGAAAAATCTGGCGCCTGGTACGCTTATAAAGGTGAAAAAATAGGCCAAGGCAGAGAGAATGCTAAAATTTATCTAGAAAAAAATCCCAATGTTGCTGCGGAAATAGAAAAAGTAATTAGAGATAAAGCCTCTACAATAACAAAGGAATTAGAAGGGAACCCGTCTTCTAAAGAAAAAATTGCTAAAAAAGAAGAAGAATAATATTTAGCCGTTAAAATAATACACGAAAGGTCTTAAAAAGCCTTTCGTGACCCTTGAATTTAAATAATAAAAAAACACAACTTAAAATAGAATAATACTGAAATAATTACTGTATTATTATGGTCAGTCTTGTAGTTAAATTTAAGAAAAAAAAGGGAAAAAATGAGCACACAACAAATTAAAAACTCGAAAATGTCACCTTCCATAGACACTTCTCATCTTAAAGTTAAGTTTCCATTTAAAGCTAAGTACGGAAATTTCATCGGAGGTAAATTTGTTGAACCAAAATCTGGAAAATATTTTGATAACACTACTCCAATTACAAATGAAGTTATCTGTCAGGTACCAAGATCAAATGAAAAAGACGTTGACTTTGCACTAGATGCTGCCCACAAAGCTTTTCCTACATGGGGAAAAACCTCAATATCTGAAAGATCAAACATTCTCCTAAAGATAGCTGATGTTATAGAAAAAAACCTTAATTTGTTAGCAACTGCAGAATGTTTAGATAATGGAAAACCTATCAGAGAATGTATGGCTGCTGACTTACCACTGGTTGTTGACCATTGGAGATACTTTGCAGGAGTTATAAGAGCGGAAGAAGGGACTATAGGAGAGATAAGCAATGATGAGTATTCTTATCATGTACCAGAACCACTTGGTGTAGTGGCACAAATCATACCTTGGAATTTTCCACTTCTAATGGCTACCTGGAAACTTGCACCAGCGTTAGCTGCTGGAAACTGCGTAGTTTTAAAACCAGCTGAACAAACTCCGGCATCAATTTTACTTTTAATGGAACTAATTGGCGACTTATTGCCAGCGGGTGTCTTAAACATTGTAAGCGGTTATGGTTTAGAAGCAGGAAAGCCTTTAGCTTCTTCTAAAAGAATTAGAAAGATTGCTTTTACAGGCGAAACAACAACTGGACGATTAATTATGCAATACGCATCTCAAAACTTAATTCCAATAACTTTAGAATTAGGTGGTAAATCTCCTAATATATTCTTTGAAGATGTTTTGGATAAAGATGATGCATTTTTTGATAAATGTTTAGAAGGTTTTACTATGTTTGCTCTTAATCAAGGAGAGGTTTGCACTTGTCCTAGCAGAGCTTTAGTTCAAGAATCTATTTATGATAAATTTATGAAGAGAGCCTTAGAAAGAGTTAAAGCAATCAAACAAGGTAATCCTTTGCAAATGGATACAATGTTGGGAGCCCAAGCCTCACTGGAGCAAATGGAAAAAATAAAATCTTATTTAGATCTAGGAAAGAAAGAAGGAGCCAAAGTTTTAGCCGGAGGTAGTGTTGCTAAATTAAATAGCGGTTTAGAAAAAGGAAATTATATCCAAGCTACTGTCTTTGAAGGAAAAAATAACATGCGAATATTCCAAGAAGAAATATTTGGACCCGTAGTTTCAGTCACTACATTTAAAGATGAATCAGATGCACTTAAAATTGCAAATGATACCCTTTATGGTTTAGGAGCCGGTGTGTGGACTAGAAATGGAAATATAGCATATAGAATGGGTAGAGGCATACAAGCCGGCAGAGTATGGACGAATTGTTTCCATGCTTATCCAGCTCATGCTGCTTTCGGTGGATATAAACAGTCTGGTATAGGAAGAGAGACTCATAAAATGATGTTAAATCATTATAGACAAGTGAAAAACTTACATGTGTCGTACAGTGAGAATAAACTAGGTTTCTTTTAACAGATATATTAAAATGGTCCGTATTCATTACGAGCTATATAAACATGAAAGTAGAAGCAACTTTATCAGCTAAAAAATTACTCAGTGATCTTAAAAAAGTCCATGGAGAAGATCTTTTGTTTCATCAGTCTGGTGGTTGTTGTGACGGAAGTGCTCCAATGTGTTTTCCAGCTAAGGAGTACATGGTTGGTAACAGCGATATTAAACTAGGTGAAATTGATGGGACACCTTTTTACATGAATGAAGATCAATATGAAACTTGGAAACATACAGATCTAACAATTGATGCTGTTAATGGTATAGGTGGCATGTTTTCGCTAGACAATGGAACTGGACGAAGATTTCTTACTAAGTCTGAAATTTGCTTAGTAGAAGACGTAAAAAAAGAAAATTAAATAACGTAAGGGTTAAATCGTAATACTATCCAAGTAAATAATCATATGCTTACTGTATCATTACCCAGTAAATTATAGACAACTCACAAAATATCTGTATTTAATAGAGTATGAGCCAGATTTTATTGAGTGATGTTAGAGAAAAATTTATAAATTACTTCAAAAAAAATAATCATCAAATAATAGATTCAAGTAATTTAGTTCCAAATAACGATCCAACGTTAATGTTTACTAACTCAGGTATGGTTCAGTTTAAAAACATATTTACAGGCTTAGAAAAAGTGCCATTTAAAACTGCCGTTACCTCACAAAAGTGCGTAAGAGCAGGTGGAAAACATAATGACCTCGAAAATGTTGGTTATACACCTAGGCACCATACTTTTTTTGAAATGTTAGGTAATTTTTCATTCGGAGATTACTTTAAAGAACAGGCGATACTCCATGCTTGGAATTTATTAACAATAGATTTTGGACTGTCTAAAGAAAAACTACTAGTTACCGTTTATTCAGAAGACGAAGAGTCTTTTAGGTTATGGAAAAAAATAGCAGGCTTAAAAGATGATAAAATTATTAAGATATCAACTTCTGACAACTTTTGGTCAATGGGAGATACTGGACCTTGCGGACCATGTTCTGAAATTTTTTATGACCATGGAAATAAATTAAAAGGAGGTCCACCTGGTAGTCCAGATGAAGATGGTGATAGATTTATAGAAATTTGGAATCTTGTATTTATGCAATATGAACAAATTTCAAAAGATAAAAGAATTGATTTACCAAAACCATCTGTAGATACTGGTATGGGTCTCGAAAGAATGACGGCCGTGTTACAAGGCACTCATGATAATTATAACATCGATCATTTTAAAAAAATTATGAGTGCGTCATCAGATATCACGCAAACCCAAATAAATGAAAAAACAATTGCAAGCCATAGAGTTATAGCTGATCATTTAAGAGCTAGTAGTTTTTTAATTGCAGAAGGGATTTTACCGTCTAACGAAGGAAGAGGATATGTTCTTAGAAGAATTATGAGAAGAGGCATGCGACATGCTCATACCCTTGGAAGCAAGCATCCAATTTTTTATAAATTATTTAAAGTTCTTTTAAGTGAAATGGGAAAAAGTTATCCAGAACTAAAAAGAGGCAAAGATCTAATCGTTGAAACTTTAAAAAATGAGGAAGAGAAATTTTCTTCCTTACTCGAAAAGGGTATTAAAATTTTAGATGAAAATTTAAAAAATGTTCAGAAAGGTATTTTACCAGGTACAGTTGCTTTTAAACTTTATGATACCTATGGTTTCCCATTAGATTTAACTGCTGATATTTTAAAGACTAAGAATATTAAGGTTGATAATGACGGTTTTACACAAGCCATGTATGATAGTAAAAAACTAGCTCGAGCAAACTGGAAGGGATCGGGAGATAAAGCAGTTGAAGAAAAATGGTTTAAAATTAGAGAGGAAATTAATTCTACTGAATTCTTAGGACATGAATTTAATAAAGCCGAAGGATTAGTATTAAAAATATTAAAAGATAATAAGTTTATTAATGAAGCTAAGCCGGGCGATGAAATAGAAATTATTACAAATCAAACCCCTTTTTATGCTGAGTCTGGCGGTCAAGTAGGTGATAAAGGTGTTATTAAAACTTTTAATTGTAAAATCAATATTAGTGACACTCAAAAAAAAATGGGAGATCTACATGTTCATATTGGTAAAGTAGAAAAGGGAAGTATTAAAGTTGGGGAAAACGTTAGTTTAGAAATTAATATAAAAAAAAGAAATGATGCTAGAGCCTACCATTCTGCAACTCATTTGCTGCATGAAGCACTGAGAAGAACACTTGGAAAACACGTGACACAAAAGGGATCCTTAGTAAGTTCTGAAAAGTTAAGGTTTGATTTTAGTCACAATAAAGTAATTGAAAAAGATGAAATCAATAAAATCGAGACAATTGTTAATAATATGATCAACATCTCAAGTGACGTGCAAACTAGAATAATGACTCCAAAAGCAGCTGTAGAGAAAGGTGCTTTAGCTTTATTTGGCGAAAAATACGGAGACGAAGTAAGAGTGCTCTCTATGGGCACTGAAAATAA
>MDTF01018974.1_pt1 | contig 10500 bp, 8 predicted proteins | sample 811191 | NCBI WGS metagenome assembly MDTF01 (sample SAMN05326649, study PRJNA326480) | marine metagenome | isolation source: seawater | place: Southern Ocean | collected 2011
CTTTAGCGCACCATATTTTTTTTGATTTTTCTTCAGCTTCTGGATGAATGGCTAATGGATATAAAAATGTATATATAGTTATATTATCTATATTAGATAACTCTTTTTTTTCAAGTCTTTTACAATAAGGGCAGTCTACGTCAGAAAAAATTGCTATTTTTCTTTTGCCATCCCCCTTCACCACTTTTATTGCATCCGATAAGGGTAAATCATTAAAATTAACACGGGATAACTCTTCTAACCTAAGCTCAGTTAAGTCAATTTTGGTTTTTGGATCTACTACACGCCCTTCAACAATTAAAAAATCAAAAGCATCATTTGTATAAATAATTTGGCTGCCAATAAATACCTCATACAAATCGTTATAATCTGTCTTTTGTATACTTTTTATAGGCAATTCTGGATAAGTGTTTTTCATAACCTCTCTTAATGTGTCTTCATCAGCAAAGGTACTAAGAGAAACAAAAAAGCACATAAAAATAGAAATAATTTTGATCATAAAATTGCCTTTTTAATAAGAAATTTTTTTATATTATCTTTTGATTCAAGTAGTTTAATACCACTAGTTAAGGCTTTATTAATAAGCTTACTTTTACTGGAAAATGCCCACTGCAATCCGGAAGTTAATTTGCTAAATTGAAATGTATCTATTCTACGTGACCTTTCAAAGCGACGCAAAAAACCCGCAAGGCCAATATCTTTATATCGAGTTGATTTAAGGCATTTTTCAAAATCAATAATATCTCTAATCCCTAAATTTAATCCCTGCCCAGCAAGAGGGTGTATTGAATGCGCAGCATTTCCCATCAATACAACTCTTTTATCAAAAAATTTATCATTTAAAACCATTGTTAAAGGGAAATGACCTCTATTAGAAATATTGGATATTTCTGAAAATTCATCACCAATAATACCCTTAAGCTTAATTGTGAATTTTGAATTACTCATAGCATTTAGTTTTTTAAAAAAATCTTGATTACAAGACCAAACAACTGAGACAGTTCTTGGTGAAATCGGCAATAAAGCCAAAATACTATCTTCTAAAAAATATTGTTTAGCATTTTTTCCAATGTCTTTAGATGTTGAAAAATTAAAAACTATCGCATTTTGATTAAAATTTTTAATTTTTTTTCTGATATTAAGATGTTCTTTTATTTTAGAATTTGCTCCATCGCATGCTACTAAAATCGATGCATAAAGGCTTTTTTTTTCTAATTTAATTAGAACCCTGTCTGTCGAATTATCTAAATTTATTTCCTTTGGTTCTGCAAAACTTTTAATGTCTTCAGACGTTAATTTTATCTGGATTTCTTGCATTAAATTTTTCTCAGAAACCATATAAGCTAAAGCAGGTTTAAAAATTGAGTCTGCACTTAAGTTAGTTTTCGAATCTTGTCGAATAATTTCAATATTTTCTATAGGATACAGTGAGTTAAAAAATTTATCTCGTAGCCCCATAGATTTCATCCAGTCTACCGATCCTGGACTTAATGCATAGGTTCTATCTGTAGTCTTTTTAAGATTTGTTTTAATTTGATAAACATCAAAGCCATTTCTTTTGAGACAAAGGCTTGCCAGGTTTCCAATAACCCCTCCTCCATAAACAATCACCTTATTTAGTGCTTTATTTTCCATAACTCATTTTCTTTACAAACCTTTTTCTTATTGGTGGAATGAGGTCTAAAAAAGACAGTGCCATCCCTCTAATTTTATTTACCCCAATAAAGTCATTAGAAAAAAGTGTTACTAAAGACTCTGTAAACCTTAAGGTATCTTTAGTTTCTTTTTTTCTCATATGATTAAATTTATTAATCATTAATTTAAGATCTAAATTAACATTCTTATTGATACATTCTGCTAATATTAACGCATCTCTTAACCCTGTATTTAATCCCTGCCCAGCAACTGGATGCATTATTTGGGCAGAATTTCCTATAATAGCAATATTTGCTTCTGGGTACGTTGAGACAAATGACTGCTTTAGAGGGAAACTAACTCTTTTTTCAAATAGTTTGAAATTTCCCACACGATCGCCAAACTGTTGCTGGAGCGCCATTAAAAATTCAGAGTTATTAAGCTGTTTTAATCTTGTTATTTCATCGGTAGGGCCTGTCCACACTAAAGAATATTGCCCATTAAGATTTGGCAGTAATGCCATTGGTCCCATACTGGTAAATCGCTCGTATGCAATATTAGAATGAGGTACATCAGTTTCTATATGGGTAACTAATGCACTATGTTCAAAAGATTTATTAGTTCGGGTAATATTAATACCATTAATTTCTGCACTGCCACCATCGGCCAATACTAGTAAATCACAATTTAATGACTTGTCTTGAGATTTGTATTTAAAAATTAATTTTTGTTTTTTTCCGCTGCTCGCAAATGAAATTACTTCTGAGTCATAAAAGGCTTCAATATTTTTTGAATTTAATATTTTTTTTTGAAGAGCTTGGATGAGTTCACCATAAGAAATAATATAGCCCAATGCCTGCTGGTCAAACTCTTCAGCTTTCATTAAAGATCTACCAAAAGTACCTTTTTGACTAGTGTGGATGGTTTTAATTGGGGTTAAACTGCCCTCTAAATCTTTCCATACACCAATCTTTTCTAAAATAAATTTAGTCCCGTTTGATAATGCCAATGCCCTCTTATCTCTCTTTGTTTGGATTTGTGAATTAGATTCAAGGAGTACTATTTTAGAAGTTTGAGATTTATTCAATAAAGCAAAAATTGCTCCAACTGGCCCTCCGCCAATTATTGCAATTGAATTATTCATTTAAACTACCTACCACATACTCCAAATCTTTAATTTCTTTCGGGGCATTAGCACTTAGCACTTTGTTCCCAGAAGGTGTCACCAAAACATCATCTTCGATTCGAATACCAATCCCCCAGAACTCTTCAGGTACTTTGCTATTAGGTTTGATATAGACACCAGGCTCAATAGTTAATACATTACTCTCCTGAAATTTTATAGGTTTTAAATCTCTTCCATCTAGAGATTCATCGAAATATTTCCCAGTATCATGAACATCCAAACCTAGCCAATGACTAGTTCGGTGCATAAAAAATTCTTTATAAAGTTCTTTTTCAAACACCTCATCACGAGAGGCTTTCAATATTTGTAAATCAATGAGTCCATTAACAATTTCCTCAGTGGCTGCTTTATGTGGGTCACTGAAATAGTTACCAGGCATAACTTTGCTAATAGCTTTTTTTTGTGCGCTCAGAACAATCTGATAAATATCTTTTTGTGGTGGTGTAAATTTTCCATTAATCGGATATGTTCTCGTGATGTCAGAAGCATAATTTTCTAGCTCACACCCTGCATCAATTAACAGTAAATCTCCATCTTTTAATAAACTATTATTACTAACATAATGAAGGGTACATGCATTATGGCCCCCAGCTACAATTGAACTATAGGCAGGATATCTTGCACCATTTTGCATAAATTGATTTAATATTTCGCCCTCAATTTGATACTCGTATTTACCAGGCTTTGTTATACCCATTGCATAAATGTGGGCTTGAGCAGCAATATTGGCTGACTTCTGCATAATACTAATCTCACCCTCGCTTTTTAAACATCGCATATCATCTAATATCTTGCTTAAATCACAGTATTCTTCCTCAACACTTTTCTTTCCAACCCAATTTTTTAAATTTACTATGTTCTTAATTGCGCAATTTGATGGGGTTATTGAGGGTATGCAATAAATATTTTTTTTAGGGATGAAGCCTTTTAATATCTTAGGGGCTATTTTATTAATTTCTTCAAGCGAATAAGCCTCGTCAAATAAAAATTGCTTTGCTGCTTCTTCAGGTCCATAGATATAACCATTCCATATCTCTTTACTTATATCTTTAGGCTTACAAAAAAGAATGGATCGAGGCTGATTGCCACCTACTATAAAAATTACTGCTTCAGGTTCAGGAAAGCCAGATAAGTAATGAAAATAACTATCAGATCGAAACGGGTAATCACAATCTCTATTTCTTGAAGATTCATCTGAATTAGAAATTACAGCTACGCCATTCCCTAGGATATCGGCTAATCTTTTTCTTCTTTTTTGAATTTCTTTATAAGTATCCATATTTAATCTCTTTTGTTTACAATCTCAAGTCTTTCGGGAGTTCCAATGTCTGACCAAATTCCTTTAAATAATTCACCTTTTATTAAGGAGTTGGATATAGAGCTATTAAGTAAAGGGAGTAGTTGCATTTTTACTCCAGCCTCTATCTCATTAAAAAACCTAGGGTGATAAACAGCAATGCCAGAAAAAGTATACAAAATTTCAGAATTAAGTACCAAGCAATTATTTTCTAATAATCCAAAATCACCAGCTTGATTGTGCTCTGGGTTCCCTACAAGTATTAAATATCCGTCACTACTATTATTTAAATTAATTAACCGTAACTTTGCATAATCAAAATTTGAAAAAATATCAGCATTAATGACTACAAATGGCTCATCGCCAAGCAATGGTAGAGCATTCTTAATACCTCCTGCTGTTTCTAAGACCGGATTTTCTTCTGAATAATTAACATTTAATTGCCACCTCGACCCATCACCAACAAACTCTTTAATTATGTCAGGTAAATAACAAACATTAATTACGATATTCTTAAACCCTGTAGCTGATAATTTTTCAAGATGCCATTCAATCAATGGCTTTCCTCTAACTCGAATAAGTGGCTTAGGGTTATTTGTAGTAATATCTCCCATCCTCTCTCCTCGACCAGCAGCTAAAATCATTGCATTCACTTAACTAATAACCTTATCTAAAATTTTTCTTAAAGGATGGAGGCTTTTATATCTCTCAGATGTGCGCATTAAATATTTTTCAACTAACGGCATGCTGTTAAGGTACTGATTTTTTTTGTCACGAATTGATAATCGTGAGAAAATTCCTAAAATCTTCAGATGTCTCTGAACTCCCATCCATTCAAAATCTTCATAAAAACTTGAGAAATCTTTATTTTTAATTAATCCTGCTTTTTTCGCCTTTTCCCAATATCTAACCGATTGATCTAATACAAAATCTTCGTCCCATTCTATATAGGCATCCTTTAAAAGTGAAACTAGATCATAGGTCAAAGGGCCCGCAACTGCATCTTGATAATCTAATATACCTGGATCACATTCCGGTATAAACATTAAGTTTCGACTATGGTAATCCCTGTGAACAAAGCACTTTTCTTGTGTGAGAGTCTTTTTCGAAATCAATGAAAATATTTTATTTAATGAATCTTGGTCTTCTAGCTTAAAATCTTTTAAGTTTTTAAGATACCATTCTGTGAATAGTGACATCTCACTTATTAGAAACTTTTCTGAATAATCCTGCAGCCCTTTAGTGTCGACTTTAGTTTGAATTTTTAATAAGGAATGGATTGCTTTAGGATATAGCTCATAGGAATTTTTATTGTCGAGAACATCTAAAAAAGTTTGGCTCCCAAAATCAGTCATCAATATTAAGCCTAATCTTATATCAAAAGAAATGAGCTCAGGTACTTTAATTTCTGCATTAACAAGCTTATGAGTCATGTTTACGAAGTGTTCTATTTTTTCTAATTGAGGGGGGGCATCCATCAAAATGTAAGTTTTATTATTGGAAATTACCCTAAAATAACGCCTAAAACTAGCATCAGAAGATGCGGATTCTATCGTAAAATCTTGATTTAAATGGATTTTAATCCATTTTTTTATAATTTCTATTCTATCCACAACGACCTCTTTTAGTCACAAATAATCGGTTTTTTAAAATTACTTGAGTTATAATCCATAACCCACTGATTTATATTAGTTTTGTATAAAAATATAATAAATGAATATATTAAAAATGACTATATCAGGTTTAGATTTAATGCGATGACCTCATCCTTAAAAATTTATTTTATGATTTTTTTAATACTATTTTTAAATAGTACGCTTTCCTATGGGGAAGAACAATTAAGTGATGATTCTCTTTTGATAGAAGGAGATTCCCTTGAAAATACTTTAGATCGAAAATTAAAGGCCTCAGGAAATGCTGTTCTAAAAAAAGGGGGCAACACAATTAAAGCAGACCTTATTGAATATGACCAAGTCTCTGATGAGCTTTATGCGATAGGGAATATTAGTGTTGAAGGGAATGGGGGTTCATTAACTGGCTCCTCGATAGAATTATCTGTAAATGAAAATATTGGGTTTATACCGAATGCGACATTCTCATCAACTTTGAATAAATCAAATAGTAGTTTTAATAATAAACTTCGTGGTTCAGCTAAGATGCTATTTTTAGAGGGTGAAAGTAAGAAAAAACTTCAGAATGGCTCGATTACAACATGTGAGGTAGGGCAAGATGACTGGTTTATTAAAGCATCAGAAATTGCAATTAATGATAGCTCACAAACAGTTGCCGCCAAAAATGCAAAGTTGGAATTCAAGGGAATTCCAATATTATATTCACCCTTGGTCAACTTTTCTTTTAATAATGATAGAAAGTCAGGCTTTTTAGCTCCTTCGGTTGGAACAACATCGCGAAGTGGTTTTGAATCATCAATTCCATACTACTTTAACCTCTCGCCAACTAGTGATGCAACTCTAACTCCAAGATATTTAGGTAAACGAGGCTTTCAAATGAAGGGTGAATATAGGTACTTAGATAAGAACTATTCTGGTACAAACAATCTGGAGTTTATGGGTAAAGATAATGCTAGTGATAAAAAAAATAGGTACTACGGAAAACTACATCATGAACAAAGTCTATCTGACAAGATTACTGGTGGATTTAGAATAGAAAAAGTTTCAGATGATAATTATTTCTCAGATATGTCGTCATTAATATCAGCTACTAGTACTGTAAACTTACCTCAAGAAGCTTACCTTAATTACGCATCAGAGAAATTAGATGTTAATTTTCTTGCGCAAAGATATCAAAATTTAACAACTACTAGCTCACCGTATGAGAGGCTCCCAAGTATAAAAATAAGTCATTCGGATAATCATGAAAATCTTGACGGATTTTCAAGCTATGAAACAAATCTTAGTATGTCTTTAACACAATTTGAAAGAAATCATAACTTCGTTGCCTCATCAACTAATAAAAACATCTCAGGCAGGAGGTTTATTTCGCGTCCAAGCATAGCTTTACCATTGGAAACGAGTTATGGGTATGTTAAGCCTAGACTTAGTATGAATATATTAAGCTATGATCTTGAAGGTGGTTCAACTAATTCTAAATCGATGGTAATTCCAACGCTCTCAATCGATAGTAGGCTACTTATCGATAAAAAATTAACCTTAGCTGGGAAAAGTTTTGTTCAAACGCTGGAGCCAAGAATTTTCTATTCTTATACCCCATACAAAAAACAAGAGGACTTGCCTATGTTTGATACTGCTTTAACAAATTTGAATTTAGAAAGTTTATTTATAGAAAATCAGTTTGTTGGTGGAGATAGAGTAATGGATTCAAACCAATTTACAATTGCTGCTACAACAAGATTTTTAGATGATGCTGGTTATGAATGGCTAAATGCTACTCTAGCTCAAAGGTTTTACTTGAGTGATAGAAAAGTTTTAAAAGAAACCCAGTTTCTAAATTCAAATTCAGCAGCGCAAAGTGATTCTTCGGACTTGTTTCTAACTGCAACTGGTTATATCAATAAAGCTTTAAAAATTGATAGTACAGTTCAATATAACCCAAATGAAAGTACAACTAACCGAGCTACTTTGAGATCACGTTACTCGCCTAATCCAGGAAAGTTAATAGATGTAAGTTATAGATTAATTAGAGATCTTACAGCTACAGATGACGATATTAAACAAATTAATTTAGCAGGGCAATGGCCTTTAGGTGGGGGGTGGTCCTCGATTGGTCGCTACAACTATGATATTGAAAAATCTAGTGCTGTTGAGTCACTTGGTGGTTTTGAATTCGATGGTGGATGCTGGACTTCAAGAATGGTTGTAAATAGATTGTCATTAGCTACAACTGATAAAGCGAACTATTCATTATTCTTGCAGATTGAGCTTGGAGGCTTAGGTTCGCTAGGTACAAGCAATGATGCTAACTTATTTGATGTAATAAATAGAAATGTCCCAGGGGCATCTTTTGCATCAGGAATCCCAGATCAATATAGAAAAGAAAATCTAAATTAATGAACAAAAAAATTTATTTAGCATTATTTTATTTTTTTACCATATTTCAAGTAAATCCAAATCTATTAGCAGATACAAAATATAAAGAACTCGATAGAGTCGTAGCTATAGTAGAAAAAGAAGTTATTACTGAAGTAGAACTCAAAAATGCAATAGATAGAGCATTAAAACTTTCGAAAGAAAAAGACATACCTGAAGAACGGTATCAGGAATTAGTTAAGGCTAATATTTTAGATAAACTAATACAAAAAAGCTTAATTGAGCAATATGCAGCTCAATCTGGATATACTGTAGAACAGAAACAAATAGATGCATTTCTAGCAAATGTTGCTAAAAGAAATAAAATATCCATCGATAAATTAAAGGAAAATTTTATTAGTGAAGGAATGAAATTCAGTGAATTTATAAATAATATACGCTATGAATTACTTTTAAAGCAAATAAAAAACAAAGAAATCAGTACAAAAATTAATATTTCTGACTTTGAAATAGATTCTCAGTTACGCAAAAATGCAATACTGAATCCAGATATTTTTAATTTATCCCATATATTAATTAAAAACTCTAGTGACGCATCAGATTCTGATATAGAAACTAACCATAAAAAAAGTATTGAAGCTTACAAAGTATTGTTATCAAAAAAAATTTTAAAGATGTAGCTAAAGAGTATTCTGATGATTATACAGCTGAAAGCGGAGGGAATATTGGCTGGAAAAAAGAACAAGAGCTGCCCGAACTATTCAATGAGCAATTAGCAAAAATTAACGTCGGAGAAATAACTAAACCTTTTAAATCTCCAAGTGGATTCCATATTTTAAAGATAAATGAAAAAAAAGGAATTACAAAAAAGAAAGTTCTAATCAAGCAAACAAAATTAAGTCACATCATTATTAAGCAAAATGAAATTACTCCAGAAGAAGAAATACTAAAAAGATTGAATCGATTTAAAAATTTAATTGCTGATGGAAGTAAAACATTTGAAGATTTAGCAAAACAATATTCAGAAGATGGTTCAGCTGCAGATGGTGGAGATCTTGGTTGGATTAGCCCAGGAACAACTCTGCCACTTTTTCAGAGCACCTATGAGGCTTTAAGTATAAATGATATTAGTGATCCAATTAACACCACATTAGGATGGCATATACTTAAAGTGACTGACAGGAGAGATAATGACTTAACTGATGAATCATTTAAATACTCCGCTAGAATACAATTGATTAATCAAAAAACTGAATTAATCTATAAAGACTGGATAAAGCAACTTAGAGATCAATCGTTTATTGATATAAGGATGATCCAAGATTGAAAAAAAATATCATAAAAATCTTAATTCTTTCAGGCGAGCCAGCAGGTATTGGTTTAGATCTATGCATAAAATTAGCTTACCAAAAATTCCCTGCTGCAATAACTATCTTAGCCAATCATAATGCAATTCTAGATAGAGCCAACCTTCATAACAAAAAAATTAAATTATTAGATAAACCAGTTTTTCATAAAGGTAATGGAGAGGTTCATATAATTAATGTCCCTCTTTTAAAGAAAGTATCTCCTGGGAAGCTAGAAAAATCTAATTCACTAGCTCAATTGAGCGTAATTGATTTTGCTGTCAATGAATGTTTGAAAAAAAAATACCACGCTCTTGTAACACTCCCCGTCAATAAAAAAATACTCTCAACTCAGAATAAAAAATTTACAGGCCACACAGAGTACATTTCAAAGCTATGTGGAACCAAAAATAAAGAAGTTATGTTGCTTGCTTATAAAAATTTTAAGGTTGCCCTAGTGACAACACATATTGCACTAATAGATGTCCCCAAATTAATTACAAAAAAAAAGTTAGAGCAAACAATAAGAACACTAAATAATGATTTAAAAAATATTTTTCAGCTTAAAAACCCAAGAATAAATATTACAGGCCTTAATCCTCATTCGGGTGAAGATGGTGAATTTGGAAGTGAAGAAAAGAAAATAATAACGCCAGTAATAAAAAAACTTATTAAAGAAGGTTTAAATTTAATAGGGCCAATTCCTGCTGACACCGCATTTACAAAAAATTACATTAAAAATACAGACTGCTTTCTAGCAATGTACCACGATCAGGGCCTAGCGCCCTTCAAAGCTCTTGCTTTTAATAATGGTGTTAATACGACTTTAGGACTACCAATAATTCGAACCTCAGTCGATCATGGAACTGCATTAGATTTAGTTGGCTCAAAAAAAATTAATGAGTCTAGCTTCTTTGAAGCTATATCCTTAGCAATAAAGCTAGCGAAAAATAAAAAAAAATGATTCGTGCCAAAAAAAGATTTGGTCAAAATTTTTTAATTGATCAACAAATTATTAAACAAATAGTA
>MDTF01004241.1_pt1 | contig 10499 bp, 10 predicted proteins | sample 811191 | NCBI WGS metagenome assembly MDTF01 (sample SAMN05326649, study PRJNA326480) | marine metagenome | isolation source: seawater | place: Southern Ocean | collected 2011
TGGACTCTGTAAGGGTGGATTTGGAAGGGTGCTTTGCGCCTGGCCAGGCATACGTGGCGCTCTCGCGCGTGAGGTCCATTGGCACGATGCAGGTTCTTGGGCTTACTCTGAACAAGATCAACCACGTGGATCGCCGCGCGCTGCGATACTACAACGAGCTCAAGGATGCTTCCGAGGAGCGCGTAGAGACATTGGCGGAAGACGAGTTGCAGCGCTTCAGGTCTGTAGATCTTTGGGACGAGGAGGACGGAGCCGAATTGGAAGCACTCATGCAGACAGCGGAGAAAATATAAAGTTGGCAAGTTTAAAAAGTGGTGTCGATTCTCATTTTCAAGTTGGCAAATTTGAGCTTAAAATCATCTTAGCAAAATCGAGGGACATTCTTCTCGAGGTCGGCGTTTCTACTTCGCCCGACGCAAACAAACCACGCAAGAAGTGCAAATTCTAGTGCGTGAAATTAAATGTCAATTTTGTTTATGTAAAACTTGTAGCTTGTGATCCTTAAATAATCGACCAACTGTCACTTATAATCTTTATGGGCGCCAAAGTCGGCGTTCGCGCTACACCCACTAAACCCAAGTCGACCACTCGTCGGCACGTGCCGCGACCCACCTACCCGCCGTGGGAATGCAGGACACTGGTCAAGAAGAATGGAAAGATGGTGAGCGTGTTCCTCACGCTCCCGACCGAGGACGGCACCTTGATCGGTGGGTGCTATAATATGTGCAGGAACAAGGCGGTGGACATCAAGCGCTTTGCGCCGTGTGGCGACTCCAGCAGGACAAACGGCAAGCGCCAGCGCTTTGATGCGGCGCTTGCGGCCTTCTACGCCGCGCGTGAGGACGGCGATGTGGCGGAGGCGCGGAAGCAGCGCACGATCGTCGATGCGTTGCGCTCCAAGAAGTGCGACGCGTGCTCCGAGGCTAATCGCAAGAAGCTCACCCCCGCGGTGCAGGCGTGCAAGGACGAGTGGATCCGCATGCGCCAGAAGGCGTGCCGCGACCAAGACGGCTGCGCCAACAAGGCGTGCGTGGAGCGCGGCATGGCGTCCTGGCCCATCCTCCAAGCCGACCACGGCACCAACTCCAAGAAGCACGCACTGGGCGACTACACGTGGTGGGCGTGCCATGGCGGCGTGCCCGCCATGCAGAAGGAGGAGAAGCAAATCCACCAGTGGGTTTGTGGCACCTGCCACGCCGTCGAGCCCACGGGTGCCCAGGGCAAGGAGCACGATCCGGAGAAGATGCCCGATGGCAAGCCTTGTGGCGACAGGGACGAACTCAAGCAGTACAAAGCGAAACTCTGTGCCGAAAACAAATTCCCCAAGTACGAATACGTCAACAAACGCAAACGCTTCATCAAGACGTGCCAGTATGAGGGGTGCATGACCGAGTGCGTTCCGGGAAACGAGGTGGGTTTCCACTGGGACCACCGCATCGAAGGCACGAAGCGCAAGTGCCGGTGCCTCAACGCCAAGGGCGAGCCCAAGGGTGGGTGCCACGGCTGCGACGACAAACTTTTCCGACGCGACGGTGGGGTAGGCGGCTTGGCGAACAACCACGCCAAGGCCTCCGCGCTCGAGCACACCAAAGGATTGCTCGACGCGGAGATGGACAAGTGCGACCTGCTCTGCATCCCGTGCCATATCAGCCGCAAGCCGCGCAAGCGTGGGCGGTGGGACGAATGCCTGAGCGCAGCGCCGGAGGTGATGGTGGAGGCGGTGGCGGCGGAGGCAAAGGCGGAGGAGCAATTCGAGACGGAGTCGGAGTCGGAGTCGGAGTAGGGGGGGTGTGTAAATAGAGCCAACGTAAAAAAACTCAATAAAAAACTCAATAGTTTGATTTATTGAAGGCGGCGAGGGGGTGTTAGTTCGGTCATTCGTCCGGGACGGCCAGGGTGCTTGCATAGTCAAGTGAATAAAATGGGGGTCAATAATGTTAGGGTTTGAGTGCGACTACAAATATTCTTTATTAAAACTCACGTCCGTGCAAAGAGTGTGTGACCAGTACCACGGCGACTTCTAAACGGTCGTGTTCTGCATCGAGTTGTTTCAGAATAGAAAAGTTCTGGTCCCTCCGTCTCGACCTTCTTCTTCATGTGCTCCCAGTCCTCTGTCGAAAAGATGCCTCATCTGAAGTGGACGCCGCCCTCCCCCCTAACAACATAACCCCCCGCCCCACCCACGTATCGGTGAGCAACCCATGTCTGTGTACTCCAGTGCTTCCCAGCGAAGCGCGGCGTCGTCTTCGGCCCGCGCCATCGCGAGCTTTCACGTGTCACTGGACACGACCTGTCCGAAGAAACGCACACTCCCGTCACCGCCTCCCCAACCAGATCTCACTTAAATGGAGGACAACCTTCCAAGAAATGGAACATTCGGAAGTCGGACTTCTTGTCGGATTCCAGCGAAACGTTCCTGACAGCTGCGCGCTCACCTAGCTCGTAGAACGACCCAGATGCGGTAAGGACGAAATGCCCTATGTCGACATCATAAAACTCGTAGTCTACGCCACTGCTCGAAGCGATGCTGCTACTGCTTGAATTGTCGGACTTCGTCAGATCTGTGCTTCGCCGAAGGTTGCCCAATATCCTGAACCGCACGTACCCGTCTGCCTTGCACCAGTTGTCAAACCTACCGTCGCACCCCTTGTGGACAAGAGCACGGAGCTTACTCTGTTTGTGTCGATTCATCCACGCAGTAGCTTTCACGAAATTCCAGAGCTGACAGTACCACACGATCACGTCACGAGCCCATTTCTCACGCTGCTCGCGAATCACCCGTTGCTCGTCGTCGTCTTGCCCCCGTTCTCTCCGACGGCCACGGGACGCGTTCTTTCGCTGTGCCTTGGAAAGCATTGCGAACCTATCGACACGCCCGACCGCGTTTCGAAACAGTGCACTGGCAGATGACTCGCGGTATTTGTTGGTGCCGCACAAACAGAGGTTGACCCACTCGAAACAATGACCAACTCGAACCCAGGTGTCTACCCGTGCGCACCGCTTGTCGCCAGGAACGGGCGTAGCGTACGATCAGATGGGACATCATGATACCGACAGCGACGGAGAACATTGCGCCGGGGGATCTTGCACTGGGGAATCTTTCTCTGTCATGGTAGATCTTTGTGATGAGTGCCGTGGCGTCGGCTATCCTCTCTCACCAGAAAGGAACCCCTCGCCAACGACGATCTTGACTGCCAACATCAGCTGCCCCGGTGTGGAGGTGAATCAGCATATCGAGGTGGAGGTGGTGGAGGGGGAGGGCACGAAGTCGACCGTCTGGAAGCTCGCAGTGGTGCGCAAAGTGGAGTCTAATGGAGCCTTCACAGTGTGCATCGACAGGGACCCGGACTTCATCGAACGGTACACTCGCGACAACCGCGACGAGTGGCGCCACCTCTGCAAGCACGAGGCGGAGCGTCTCAATACCATCCGCGTGAATACGGGACATTCCCCCTACGAGTGGAGGCAGCTCTCCAAGTATGACATGGAGCGCGTAGGGAGGATCCAAACCAACAGAGAAATACTGACCAGCCTCGGTATGGGTGACAGCGCCTTACAAGAACGCTCGGTGAGCAAACGGCGCCGTAGGGTCTCCGGGACAAGCGTGAGAGTTTCCAAGGGACGTTGGGCGGCCGACCGGTGCCGTACAGAAAGCGCCGTACTACACGAACTCGACGGCGACGACATCATCGCACTGAACGACATCATCGCACTGAACGACGACGACTTTCGCAAAGCACTCGGCGGCGGCGGTGGTAGTGGGGGGGGCGGCGAGGGTGGCGACGGTGACTGTGACGATGGCGGCAAGGTTGCGCGTAGCAGCGCTGACGGCGGTGGTGGCGGTATTGGCGCCGGTGGCGAGTACTTCTGCGTCGAACTCCCCGGCGGCGTCGCCTGCGAATATATAGTCGACGCACTGGATGACGACGACGACGCACTGGACGAAGACTTACGCGAAGTACTCGACCGAAAGGACAGCATGCAAGCACCTATGGGAGCGGAAGCCAGCGAGAGGAGGAACAATAGGCGAAAACGGAAGGGTGAGTCCAGACGATCCCACAAGGGCACCGCTGGAACCACAAATTCCCTTCGATCCGTGGATCCGCGGCTGTTGCTCACCAACATGGACCAGTGTGATGTGTTACGCAAGCTTAAAATGGCCGACCTCCGCCTCCAATTGGATCACGTTAAAACAGGAGAGTTTAAGAAGGTGAAGAACCTCGTCCTCTCAAAGAAGCTTGGTTGGTTCGAAGCCAAGATAGTCGAACGGAACGAGCAGTCCGTACCAATCAATTTCTACCTGGGCACCTACGAATCGGCAGGATGTGCAACCGTCGCAATCACAGTCTACTCCGCCCTCATCGATGACCCCATTTTGCAGACAAAGCTGATGTATGCTGACGAGAGCGGTGACAAGGAGTTCGACAACATCCTCTGTTGGCTGAAGGACGCCATGGAGAAGCAGGCTCCTCTCATTACACAAATACGAGGCAAGAGAAGAAATCGGAATGAAACCAACATGTTCACCATGCGCCACGCTACCTGCGGGTGAGAGGGATGCATTCGCCGGTATATAATTGGCTAGGGCAATGCATCTCGCAAAAGAACACCGGCTCCTTGCCGTTGTGCGCAAGCTGCTGCACGCGCCCGAGCATGCACGGGGATCCTAGCACGTGGGTGGGTACGCAATGTGCACGTTAATTTTAAACACTACGCTTGAGACCCGAGATGCACAAGACCGCATGGAAGAAGTCGCCGACATTCCTACACCTGGGGGGGCGGTCGGTGTTTTAAACGTACCATTATATTGGTGTACTTTTCTTTCAGGTTGATCATCCGACACAGCTCCGTGACATCGTCCACCGTTCGGTGTTTTGAACGAATCCACGCGTGAACAATCGCGATTCGGCCCCACTCCCACGCCGGGATGTTTTGAAGCGTGTTGAGCTCATTCACGCGGTGATCGGCGTACGGTGCTAATGGGACACAATCCTTGAATATCAGCTCGTCAAACGAGCTGTAACGCCCTCGTATGAACTCAAAGATCCCTAGTATCTTCGCTGGGTCGCGCAGGTTGCACTCCAGGGTGACCCAGGTGGGAAAGACCACAACAAGTCCCGGGATGCTTCGCAGCTCGTCGACGGTGCAGTCACCGAGCCCGAGTAGTGCAACGTGTGCCGACGACATTCCATAATGATTCATAGCAGCCAATCGATCTAAGGCATTTTTTTTCATCTTTTCACACACCCTTGACTCGGGTGACAATGTTAACCATTCCGATCGCTTCAGAAACTTGACGGATTCCCGCGAACGTTTCCGAAGATCCCTCCACGCGTCGTTCGTGGGTTCGGAAGAGCTAATCATATCGACGCTTGATTGAGCAAACTCCGCCTCTCGCAAGTCTTCGAGCGTTCTGATAAATTCAGCGATATTTGTGTCGGTCGAAGCTTTGACATTGAAGTGACCGAGGGCGTAAGGAATGACACGTATTGGGATCCCATAACACACTCTCAGTTTATAGATGCAAGACACGAAACAAGTCGAATGGGGGTGATCGCAGTGTTCGGTTGTGTCCGCGAACAGTGAAATGACATATGATTTGGAAGTCAGCAGTGCGTACTGCGTCATCATCTGTTTATCTTGAACTTTGGCTTCCACGAACGCCTTCTGAATCTTGTCGATCTCCCCTTGTTTCAAATAGTGAGCAAAGTCACCCATCGTGCTCGTATAATTTATAGTATGTCTCAAAATTATTTCGAAGCAGACATGGACACGCGCCTCACAAAAAAAATCTTGCAGAGGTCGAGTCGCGTTTGGATCCCCCCGCACCGTTTGATGTGCTTGTCCGCGCGAGATGCGCGTCTGCGCGTAGACTATTACCTTCAATCACACAATGAAGTTCAAAGTGAAAGAGAACTCCGCCCCGTGGAAGTTATAGGGGGAGTCGTCGGGGTTCCTGAAATATATGGTCAGTGTTGTTAGTGATTCACCCGAAGTGAGAGTAGTTTCCTTTGGTATCATCCGTTCCTCTCGAAATAGCGGATAGAGAACGATCTTCGCAAACGGCATGGTGACATTGTTACCCGACCGGTGCTGAATGGTAGTACCTTGCTTCCCTTCCTCAATATACATCAGTACGTAATCAGGGTGATCAATGGCGTGTACGTATGGTGCAGTGTATGGAGCTATCGAAACCCCCCCTGCGAGCAGAGAACCGTCGACCCCCCACTCGTAGATCTTGTTTTGGAATCCGAGCCTCTTCCCCGTGATTGATTGATCCATCTTCGCAAAGTTGAGGTTGAAAGGCTTCGTTTGCATATCAACACCAATACAGGTCTCAATCTTACTCTTCCACTCGTGATCTGGTATGTACAGCTTGAGAGTGTCGGACGACTGTGAGTCACCGGGAGTGCTCAGATTTGAAATACATATCGCCATTATGGCCCTTCTGCAAGCAAGGTGCGCTGGAGCAATGGACGTTTCCGTATTCCCAGACTGTTGTTTTATGGGGTTTGTCAATTTGTAAACACGTAGTACATCACCGCTCTGTGCACCATGGGAAAACGCGCCGGCGCTCGAACAAACGGAAATCACGAGAATGTGAGAATCTTGCCAATAGTCCTTGATTATTCCGTACACATTCGGCTTCGCATTCGCGTCCACACTAATTCTCTTGCACGGACCGTGTTCGGATATGCTATAAGTATTGCTAGGAAACACGCACGGGTCGGTGGTGTTGCACCAGTCTCGCCTCGGCCACTCCAATCGCGGAATGTGAATTTTATCGGACTTGTAACTGCTATGGCCCGCGTAATCCGTCTTTTTGAAGCCGAAACGTTCCGGGTCGATTGAAAACGGGTGCGAGAACAGAAGGTCGATGCGCATGGATTCGTCACCCCTGTGACACGATACGATGAACCGCTCGTCACATGGGTCAAACACGAAAACAATCTTCATACCCTCGTCCAAGTCCACCGAGTTCATTACCCGCTCGACCTCCAGTGCAATCGTAGCCACTGTGTAGATCCCCGGTGTTATGGATGCGATGTGCGTTTTCCCCCGAAAATCCTTGAAAATTATCGGTATCTCTCGTTGCTTGTCGCTCGGTAGGAACGTGAAACGGTTCAGCTTGGCGTCGAGCTCACGGGGAAGTTGCAGCGGTTGCCCCGTTGCCATCGGCCTGTGTGAAGGCATATACCACCCAGCTGGAAGCGAAATGTAGTCAAACCCTCCGAAGATCGTAGATTCGACTGCCACAGGCATAGGGTCCCCCACGCGTTCCGGTCCACGCGTAGCCACTCCCGTGGTGTGCGTGTTGCCCCGTCGCACGAAACGGTTCGCGTTGCTGCCGTAACCCAGTCGTTGCAAGAGTGCGTCGCCACCGAGGACAATCCGACAGTCGTCCGTACCCGCCCCGAACGCCGTCATTGCAAACACTGCCTTACACGCCTTCTGGTCGAACGTGAGCGAGTAGAAGTGGGCGAACCCTCCCGTCGCGAAGAGCATGTGTTTCAAGATTGAGCACAGCGACGTCGGACAGGGGACCTCTTCGCAGTACAAGAATCCGTGGGCGAGCCCCTCATCGGAAGCATTCCTCGCGAGTTCAGATGAAATTGATATCTGCTTCTCACTCACAACGGAAGTATTCGCTTGGCTGAGTTCTGTCGCGCCGTCACTCGAGTGAATGAGGTACAGCTTTATGCCCTCTCGTCCAAGCGCGTTGAACATCTCGGTCGATAAGCAGTGCGCATGTTCGAATTCAAAAACAACCGCTGCACTGACGGTGGTCGATAGTTTGGTGATCGGATTCAACGTCAGCGGTAGCGACACGGACTCACTGGTTTGCGCTTGGCCCGCGACTTCAGTGAACGTTATATTCCTAGTATTCATCGTGATTTTTATACTCTCACAAAAGTAAAGCCTAGACCAGTCGGCTTCAACACTGTACTGAACCATTGGAAACTCGAGCGACCCGAGAGAAATTTTGGACGGCTTCAGTTTTGCACGGTCGGCGTGCATTGGGAATTGAAATCTGGCGCTTGCATCATCCCGATAGCTAGCGTCATCGGTCTTGAAGCACAGGGTTATCAAAGATTCCTTTGACATTTATATGCTTTAAGATTTTCACATGCGCAAACTGAACCGTCGCGAAATCGCGTTCGATATGACTCGGTCACATTCCGCGAGTCTGGCTCGGCGGCGCCACCGTTTCTGCCAGAAGTCGTGTACATCGACGCCCGCGTTGCTGGCCACTGCAGCGCGCGCGGTTACGACGCCGTCGGTCAGCTCCTCGCTACGCGCAACAACAACCGCCTCGATCGGCAGCGCGACCCCCCCCCCCGAGTTGAATTTCACCAATGCCGATATCGCTAGCTGCGCCCTCTTGCGTCTCCCATGTAATCCTTCCCGTTCGGCGAGCGTAGGGATTTATGGGCAAAGGAGGCAGAGAAATGTTCACTCCACCCGACTCGTGATTGTCGATATCGGTTAGCAATGCCAACGCCGTATTCACCGTTGGGAGAACCGTCCGCAATTCAGGCGGAACTTTGTCCAATGCATCGGAAATCAAAGTCCGTTGGCAGGTTCCGATGGCCACGCGCAGGTTGTTCACTAGATTGGTGATAGACTCGTTGCTCAACAGAACCTCCTTTTTATAGTTGACACGCCTTCCTAAAACAACGCGACTTAGGTATACATGACAGCCAGATCTTCACCGACTGCGGCTGCGGCTGCGACTGCGACTAACGACGGGCGCATGGTGCGGTTATGCAACCTCGGTGGATTATGTCCAAGTTTCAAGCAGTAGAAGACAGCCGCGTTCCAGCCCGAAGTGAAGTCAAATATGTTAGCGTCTCTGTGGTCTCTGCGGTCTCTAACCAGCTCATGGTCCCGTGTACTAGCTATACGCCAATGAGGATGTGTACCACGTTTATTATGATCGATAACCCCGTTCCAACCTTTCTGGTAAGCAAGTGGCACTAGGTGATCTACGCGCGAAAGGTACAGTAGTAGTAAACGCATCATGCCACGTCGCACCGTTCGTAGAGCAGGAAGTCAGGGGTGGCACAGGAGGTACGTTGAGCCGTCCGTGGGTCCCCGAAACGCGTTTCGACGGGCAAGTCAGGGGTGACACAGGGTGTACATTGAGCCGTCCGCCGTGGGTCCCCGAAACGCGTTTCGACGGGCAAGTCAGATTTCTGGACGCACCAGGTGCAGTGGAAAGCTCGGGGGCACATGAAGAGATCACGAGTTGAGCTTGTGGATTTGGCCAAACACGCCAATATCGCCAAATGTCATAAACTAAAGAAGTGGGAGATCTTTCGATTGCTGTTTACAGACGCCGCTGTATACATTCAACGTATTGCGAGGAGGCGCGCGAGGTACAGACCAATCAACATCGTTGATCCAATCAGCCAGTGTGAGTTGGGACCTTCTCCGTTTCTGCTAATCTCGTCGGCAGGGATTGTCACCGGGTTTGATGCAAACATGTTGAGGAAATACATCGAATCAAGCCACATTGCAGTGAACCCGATCACACAGGACGCAATCGGAGAAGTTGAGTTGTACAGGCTACAAATGAGAACGGGTGGTAAAAAGCTCTATGTTGATGAGAATAAGAAGCAAGAATACGAATCCTACATGAACGTATCACTGGTCTTACAAAGAGATATCGGAGATACGGTTCAAGAGCTCCTGGAAAGCATTGAAACTTCTGTGAGGGGCGTGGATAGGTGCTTAATCTACAACTGTTTCCCCGAATTGATTGGACAGATAACAAATTACGCGTTGTTCGACGGAGAAGGGTGTAGACACGTTCTCGACCAATGCATTGAGAGGATACGCGCCTGTCAGACACATCACTACGAGGATCTGAACTTTTTGGCAAACACGCTCGCGCATATGAAGCAAGATCTTTTCAGCTGAATGGAAGGCGTAGAGTCAGGAATCGCGGAGGGGTCTCAGACTGGCGGTATGGTGACACAAAAGTTATCTTTACAAGTCGGGAAAGGCCGTTTGTAATAAAGCCCTTCGTAAATCCCTTCCCCCTCCGAGTTGCTGCATCGCGGAAAGGCTGCCCGTTGTCACGTCCCGATAGCGCCTTGTTTCACGGCCTCGCCGATGACTGCCTCGTCGGTCTTGAATAGCTGAAGCCACTCCTCGAGCTGCGCGGCCGGCTCGGTCGGCGGCTGCGGCTCGCCGCCTTCAGGATCTCTCCGGCGCTTGACTGACTGGGGTACTCATTGAAGCACCCAGTATGTTCCATGTTCCTTTACGATGCACGTGCACATGTTTACATGTTTGTAGGTTGTGTGACCACACTAGAAAGTAATCTAAAAAAAAATGTCCTATCATTCTAACGGTATGTACGAAAATAATGTCGTCGTTAATGAGAAGTTACAACCTTGCTCATTGGAATCTCCACGGGCCGCGTAGATGATCAGGACGTTCTTTTCCATCCAAAGCGCAGCGTGCGCAGAGAAGGAAGTTTATAATCGCCA
>MDTF01003371.1_pt1 | contig 10498 bp, 8 predicted proteins | sample 811191 | NCBI WGS metagenome assembly MDTF01 (sample SAMN05326649, study PRJNA326480) | marine metagenome | isolation source: seawater | place: Southern Ocean | collected 2011
CCAACATCCAACATCCAACAATTTGTGGCTAATCGGCGGGGCTGACTGCGTGGTTTGGGAGCCCCCAGCCGTGTCTTTAAAACAGTCCGGCGACCTCGCCTTGATCATTGATTTTGATGCTGTTGGCCGCCGGCACTCGTGGCAGACCTGGCATAGTCATAACGTCGCCACAAACGACAACGATAAACCCTGCGCCGGCACTTAGGCGCACTTCACGTATGGTTAAAATATGGTCGAGCGGCGCACCCTTGCGGTTAGGGTCGGTGGTAAAACTGTACTGAGTCTTGGCAATGCATACTGGAAAGTGACCATAGCCGTCACCCTGTAGTTTACCGATTTGATCGCGTATTTTTTGATCGGCAATAACGTCGTCAGCGCGATAGATCCGCGTCGCCACGGTTTTGATCTTTTCCCAGATTGGCATGTCATTGGGGTAGAGCGGCGCAAAGTTGGCCACACCACTGTCGGCAAGTGCCGCCACCTCGTAGGCCAGCTCCTCGGTGCCTGCGCCACCATCGGCCCAGTGGGTGCAACCTATGGCCTTGACGCCGCTGGCTTTAGCCTGCTCTTTGATGACTCCAATCTCATCGTCGCTATCGGTGGTAAACTGATTAATCGCGACGATTACGGGTACACCAAAGGATTTTACGTTTTCGATATGACGCGCCAGATTACTACAGCCGCTACGCAGCCTATCCAGCCCCTCGGTTTCGGCGGCACCGTGCATCTTCAAGGCACGGACTGTCGCCACGATCACCGCTGCATCAGGGCGTAGATTAGCTGCGCGACACTTAATATTGAAAAACTTTTCGGCGCCCAAGTCGGCTCCGAACCCGGCCTCGGTGACTACGTAATCGGCTAACTTTAGACTTGCCTTGGTGGCGATTACCGAGTTGCAACCATGCGCAATATTGGCGAATGGTCCACCGTGAATAATCGCTGGGTTATTTTCTAGTGTTTGCACTAAATTGGGCGCCACGGCATCTTTGAGAAGAACCGTCATGGCGCCTGTGCCGAGAATATCGACGGCATGTACCGCGTTGTGTTCACGGGTATAACCGACGACAATTTTATCCAAGCGAGCTTTTAGATCATCCAAATCTGTCGCCAGACAAAATATCGCCATGACCTCTGAGGCGACCGTGATATCGTATCCGTCCTGGCGCGGGAAACCATTGCCGGGGCCACCGAGGGCACAGGTAATGTTGCGAAGCGCGCGATCATTCATGTCGATCACCCGTTTCCATGCGATTCGCCGAGCATCGATCTCTAGACTGTTGCCCCAGTGAATATGGTTGTCGAGTAGGGCCGACAGTAGGTTATGTGCGGCGCCAATAGCGTGAAAATCGCCGGTAAAGTGAAGGTTGATATCTTCCATCGGCACCACTTGCGCATAGCCGCCGCCGGCTGCGCCACCCTTCATACCAAAACACGGGCCGAGGCTCGGTTCGCGCAGGCAGACGAGGGCTTTTTTGCCGACGCGATTGAGACCATCTGCGAGACCCACCGAGGTGGTGGTCTTACCTTCACCGGCAGGGGTTGGCGTGATCGCTGTGACCAGAATTAATTTACCATCAGGTCGTTCGCTCAGCGAGGCGATGTATTCGGGGTTGATTTTGGCTTTGGTGCGACCATACGGAATTAGTGCTGCGTCTGGAATATCCAGTTTGTTGGCAATGTCGCCAATCGCTAGGGTTTTTGCGTGGCGGGCTATCTCAATATCACTCATTCTTAATGCTCCATAGAGTCTGCTGGATCAGCAGTGCGATTATACTTTTTTTCAGGTATTACAGAACAGCGGCTATCTTGGTTGCCCCGTGCTTTTGGTGTATTTCCCAGACCGTCCGATGCTGTCTCAAAAACGACGGTAGGCTCAGTCAGTCGGGGCTTCTGTGGATGACGCATGCGCGTAACAGCCTGTCGCAATTGCGCTCTAGTCGCAGGGCATCGATGGTTACACTGCAAGCATAGTTTGATTGAGAGTGGGTTATGAAAACAAGCGCCAAAGTCGTGGTCGTGGGAGGGGGTGTGGTCGGTGTTAGCACCCTCTACCACCTTGCTAAAAAGGGTTGGACAGACGTTGTGCTGGTCGAGCGCAAAGAATTAACGTCGGGTTCGACCTGGCATGCAGCAGGGTTATTACCCCTGTTCAATATGAGCTATTCAGTCGGCAAATTACACCAGTACTCGGTAAATTTCTATCACGAACTCGAAAAAGAGACGGGACAACCCGTCGGCTTTAGTGTCGTATCGAATATTCGTCTGGCGAGTAACGAGGATCGCATGGATGAGTATCGCTACTACTCATCGGTGGCCGAGACGGTCGGTGTGGCGGTGAATTTTCTGACCCCAGAACAAGTTGCTCAAGCTTGGCCAATGGCCAATATCGAGGGTTTGATCGGTGCTATTCAGCACCCGGACGATGGTTATATTCAGTCTGCTGATTTGACGCAGGCACTAGCGAAAGGCGCGCGAGCTCGCGGCGCGACAATCTACCGCAACACGGCAATGCTAGACCTCGAACAACAAACCGACGACAGTTGGGTTGTCAAGACCGATAAAGGCGATATTCACTGTCAGCACGTGGTTTGCTGCACCGGCAACTTTGCGCGCAAGACCGGCGCTATGGTCGGATTGGATATTCCAGTGATTCCGGTTGAACACCAGTACATTGTTACCGAGCCTCATCCGGAGGTGCTGAGGCGTAAGGCGCAGGGCTTGCCCGAACAAGCGGTATTGCGAGATTCTGACGCCGGTTATTACCTGCGCGAGGAGAACGGTGGTTTTATCCTTGGCCCCTATGAAGAGGGCGCTCCTTGTTGTTATGTCGATGGCCCCAGCGACCAGTCGGAGTATGAACTATTCAACGGCGATCTCGACCGTTTAATGCCGCATATCGAAGCCTGTATGACGCGCGTCCCAGCATTTGCTGAGGTCGGTGTTAAAACCGTTTATAACGGCGCTATTGCGTATACACCGGATGGCAACCCAATCGTTGGGCCGGCTTGGGGGCGAAAAAACTTATGGCTTAACGAAGGCCATAGTTTCGGTATTACCGCCGCCGGCGGCGCGGCTTGGCAACTGGCCGAGTGGATTGTCGATGGCGAACCGACAGTAGATATGATGGGCGTGGATCCGCGGCGTTTTGGGCCCTATGCCAGTCGCGGATATCTGCGTGCAAAAAACGAAGAAGCTTACAACCACGTATTTAAAAATCATTACCCCGATGAGGAGCGCAGCGCCGGCCGACCGCTGAAGACCTCACCCTGTTACGACCGCATGAAGGCGTTGGGCGCGGTGTTTGGTTCGGTCTATGGTTGGGAGCGACCGAATTGGTTTGCGCCGACTGATTACGCCCTGTCGGAGAGCGAACTCGACAAGGGCGATACGCTATGGAACAAGAATCACTCGACCGCGTTAGCGGATGGGCGAATCGTCGAAAAGAACTCGTTTCGACGATCTAATTATTTTCCATTTGTCGGTCGTGAGTGCTGCCATGTGCACGACAAGGTCGGCGTGCTCGATATGTCGGCATTCTCCAAATGCACGGTCACTGGGCACGGCGCAGAGGCCTGGCTGAACAGCATTGTGGCGAATAAGGTACCGGTGACGATTGGTCGTATTGGGCTTTGTCACATGCTATCAAAAAATGGCGGCGTGCGCGCCGAGTTCACCATTTATAAACGCGCAAAAAATAGCTACTACATGGTGTTCGCCGGCGCCCAAGAACGCCATGACTGGGATTACTTGACCAAACTGGCGCCTCATGATGGCTCGGTGAGTCTGCAAAAAATTACCACTCAGATGGGCGTTTTGGTGCTGGCTGGGCCGCGCTCGCGTGATGTGCTACAAAAACTCACCGACACCGATCTTGGTAACGACAATTTCAAGTGGCTGACGGGTAAGTCGATCAACGTAGGTTACGCGAATGCAGAGGCACTGCGGGTTAATTTTATTGGTGAACTGGGTTGGGAATTACACCATCCAATTGAAATGCAGAATTACATCTTTGACCAACTGATGAGTGCCGGTGCCGAATACGATATCAAGCCGTTTGGTATCCGTGCGATGGAAAGTATGCGGTTGGAGAAGTCTTACCGACTGATTCCGCGAGAGATGTCGATCGAGTACTCGGCAATTGAGTCGGGACTCGATCGCTTTGTCAAACTCGACAAAGACTGTGACTTCGTTGGTAAGGAGGCGCTGCTGGCATGGCGCGAGCGAGGCTTTACCAACTGCTTTGCAACGCTTGAGGTTCACGACGTGGTAGATGCCGATGCACGTGGTTCCGAGGGTGTTTATAAAGATGGCGCGTTGGTCGGGCGCGCGACCTCTGGCGGGTTTGGCTTTCGCATCAACAAGTCACTGGCGCTAAGTTTAGTGCAGGTTCAATACGGCGCTATCGGCACGCATTTAGAGATCGAGATTCTCGGTAAACGCTACGTCGCCACGGTCATCGATGAGTCGCCATTTGATGGCGCCAACCAGCGATTGCGCAGTTAGTTACCGGGCGCGTCGCGGACGGACATTGGCGTGTCGCACAAACGTATGCGACTCGGTTTAAACAGGCATAAACTTCGCGAAAACGACAGCTGGTTGTGGCGTGGGTAAGCGGGTCGTGCTGGGCGCATAAATTCGCTGGAATTGGCTGATAAAACGTCGGCAGATTAAATACAGTTTCGCAACCTATTAAACGGATGCACCATTATGCTTGAAACAAGCGGGCGGAGAAGAGCAGGGCGAGAGGGTGGTGGTCGAGAGGGGCGGCGAGCTGCGCGTGCCAGTGCTGTGGTAGAGACTGCGCCATTTATTGAACGCAAGATTCCCTATTTCGACTACCTCGACGAAGAGAGCCTGGTAATCATTGAGGAAAATGCCGATTTACTCCTCGAGGAGATCGGTATCGATTTTCTCGACGATCCAGAGGCGCTGGAGATGTGGCAAGCAGCGGGCGCCGACGTGCAAGGTACGCGAGTGCACTTCCCGAAAGGACTGTGCCGCTCACTGATTCAGGCCACGGCACCAAAAGAGTTCATGCAGCATGCCCGCAACCCAGCGCGCAGTGTAATAATTGGTGGCAAGCGTACGGTGCTGGTGCCAGCCTATGGATCGCCCTTTGTACACGATATCGACAAGGGCCGACGCTATGCGACGATCGACGACTTCAACAACTTTATAAAACTCGCCTACATGGCACCTGGAATGCATCACTCTGGCGGCACCATTTGCGAACCGGTCGATCTGCCGGTTAACAAGCGCCACTTCGACATGGTCTATAGTCACTTTAAATACAGTGATAAGCCGCTCATGGGTTCGGTGACTCACCACGAGCGCGCCCAGGACACGGTAGATATGGCCAAGCTGGTATTTGGCGATGAGTTTGTTGACCAAAACTGTGTCCTGACCAGCCTGATCAATGTTAATTCACCGATGACCTATGACGCCACCATGCTTGGCTCGTTAAAAGTGTATGCGCGAAATAATCAGGCGACTATTATCTCGCCGTTTATTCTCGCCGGCGCAATGTCGCCGGTGACCACCGCGGGCACGGTCACCCAAATTCTTGCCGAAGCGCTGGCCGGCGTAGCCTTTACACAGCTTTGTCGTCCTGGAGCACCGGTAATTTTTGGCACCTTTGCGGCCGCCGTATCGATGGCGACTGGCGCGCCGACTTTCGGTACGCCAGAACCCAGTCAGGTGATCTACGCAGCGGCCGCGTTAGCTCGGCGTCTAGGCGTGCCATTCAGAAGTGGTGGCGGTCTATGCGGCTCCAAGTTGCCGGATGCACAGGCCGCTTACGAGGCTGCAAACACATTGCAAACCAGTGCTTTGGCGGGGGTTAACTTTATGCTGCACACCGCCGGTTGGCTCGAGGGTGGTCTAGCGATGGGCTACGAGAAATTTATTATGGATTGCGATCAGGCGAGTATGATCGCTGTGCTATTGGGTGGTATGGATATGTCTGAAAATGGTCAGGCGTTGGATGCTGTCCGCGAGGTTGGTCCGGGCAAACATTATCTCGGTTCGGCGCACACCCTAAAGAATTTTGAAACTGCGTTTTATCGCTCGACGGTCGCCGACAACAACAGTTACGAGCAGTGGCAGGTGGACGGCTCGTTGGATACAGCACAACGCGCCAATCGGTTATGGAAAAAAATGCTCGATGAGTATCGGGCGCCGGCCTTTGATCCGGCTATTGACGAGGCTTTACTGGACTTTATGGCACGTCGCAAGGGATCGTTTGCAGATCGCGATTATTAGCGTGTTTTTACTGGATAGTTGTTATAGGAATAAATCTTATGTCAGATGAAGACGATATCGTACTAGCTGAATTATCAAACGAAGATCTGGTATTGCAAATGCACGACGATTTGTACGATGGCTTAAAAGAAGAAGTTATTGAGGGTACGCAGATTCTGATCGATCGTGGCTGGAGCGCAGAGCGTGTACTCAGTGAAGCATTGGTCGATGGTATGACCGTTGTCGGCGTAGATTTTCGCGACGGTATCCTATTCGTGCCCGAAGTACTGTTGGCCGCCAACTCCATGAAGGGCGGTATGGCTATTTTAAAACCACTACTGGCAGAAACTGGCGCTAAACCCGTAGGCACCATGGTCATTGGTACGGTCAAGGGCGATATCCATGACATCGGAAAAAATTTGGTAGCGATGATGATGGAGGGTGCCGGTTTTGAGGTGTACGACATTGGTATCAACAATGCTGTCGAGGAATATGTGGCCGCGCTCGAGCGCCACAAACCCGATATATTAGGTATGTCGGCACTACTAACCACCACCATGCCATATATGAAGGTAGTCATCGATGCTCTGAAAGACAAAGGACTCAGGCACAAGTATATCGTCATGGTCGGTGGCGCACCGCTGAACCAAGAATTTGGAGATGCGGTAGGCGCCGATGCCTACTGCCGCGATGCTGCAGATGCTGCAACCACGGCGATTCGTCTGGTCAGCGAGCGACGCGAAGTGGAAATGATCGCCTGATGACCGCGGCTCGCGCTTTGGATTGCGCTGCGGCGCCGATTTTAGTGATAGCCTGCGGAGCGCTTTCGCATGAAATTGTGCGGTTGCAACAGTTAAATGGTTGGAGTCATATGCATCTGACGTGCTTGGACCCTGCATTACATAATCGTCCGCACCTGATCGCCGGTAAATTGCGCGCCAAGATTGCGCAGCAGCGAGAATACTACCTGCACATTTTTGTCGCTTATGCGGACTGCGGCAGCGCTGGCGAGATCGACCGAGTGCTGGCCGAGGAAAATATTGAACGCTTGCCCGGAGCCCACTGCTATTCGGTATTTGCTGGCGAAAAGCGTTTTCAGCAAATTGCAGACGAAGAGTTGGGCACATTTTATCTGACCGACTTTTTAGTGCAGCATTTTGACCGGTTGGTTTATCGAGGATTGAAACTTGATCGTTATCCTGAACTTCGTGATCAATACTTTGGGCACTACAGGCGCGTGGTTTATTTGTCACAGCAGCCGACCGAGTTGCTGCTGGAGCAAGCTCGCAGTGCCGCAGGTTCGTTAGACCTGACTTTTCAGCACCGCCCTTGTGGTTATGGTGACTTGCAATCGGGCCTCGAATTGCAAGTCTTAAAATTCGCGAACTCGTAGCCGTAGCATTTGGAGTTACCGCAAGCATGCAAAAAATTCTAGTTTACTGGCGCGATATTCCTGCGCAGGTGTTGGTCAAGCGCGGTCGCGACCGCGGCAAGGCGATCCTCAGTCAGCGTTTCCAAGAGGCGATTGATCGTGCTGCAATGCGCGCTGGAAAGGGTGGTAGCGACGAGTACCTGGCCGATTGGCGGCGCGAGTCGAGCGCTCTTGAGTCAGAGGGTAGCCCGCAGGTCCTGGCCGAGCAAATAGCGGCTGAGATCGAACGAGAGTACTCCGATCAGGACATCAAAAAATTGGTTAAAGCCAAAGGTTTAAAGGTTGGCTAACAGCGATGATTGAAGCTCTGAGAAAGATTTTTCGGAGTGTTAGATTCTTGTAAATGGGAAAGCTAGGGCAGATGCTAATGAGCACAGAACAACAAAAACAAGCGCTGATCGACTTAATGCTGACCACCAGTTTAGAGGTCACGCCAGGGGCTGCCGCGCAAATCACTGATTTTAGTCAAATCGTTCGTCGCGGATGCACCATCTATGTAACGTTTTTGCCGGGTTCTGACTTTGCCGATACCATGAATACGGTGCGGCGATTACAGGCCGAGGGATATCATCCGGTACCGCACTTCGCTGCGCGCTCGATCGCCTCGGCGGCTGTTCTGGAAGAAAATCTGGCGTCACTGCAAGGTGAGACCGGCGTCACTGAGGGGTTGTTGATCGGTGGCGGCGTCGACCAACCGATGGGGGACTTTAGTGCCTCGATCGAGGTCCTGCGCACCGGCTTATTTGAAAAGTATGGCTTTACTCGGCTAGGCTTAGCTGGTCATCCTGAGGGCAGTCCAGATGTTCCAGAGGACGCCTGTGCGCTGGCGATTCGGCAAAAGAATGACTATGCGTGTGATACTGATATGAGTTTGTACCTGGCGACTCAGTTTGTCTTTGAGGCCCAACCGGTGCTCGACTGGGAGAGAAAGGTTCGCGGTCAGGGTAATCGACTGCCAGTGCATGTGGGGATCCCTGGGTTAGCGACGATCAAAACACTGATAAAGCACGCGCAGCATTGCGGTGTGGGTCCCTCGATGCGCTATTTAACGCGCAATCCAACGGATATGTTGCGGTTGACTCTAAAGGACAGTTTCTTGGGCCGACACGTGAATGCGCCGTCGTCTGAACCTAGTCAATTAATCTGTGATCTGTTGGCCGGGATGCACGCTGATCCGGAGTGCCTGATCGATCGTTGCCATCTCTATCCTCTGGGTGGCTTGAAAAAGTCAGCAGCTTGGATGTATCAAGTTCAGGATGGCCAATTCGAACTTGCCGCGCGCGGTTTTAGCATTGGACCAAGTACCTTGAATAAGCCTTCGAATCGGTCTTTTCAAGGCCCGAATTATTTAAAATAGTAGGAGTTAGCATGACCACCACCACCATTAGTTCAGCCAGCCGCGACGTTAAAATAGGCTTCGATCAACCCTTTGTGGTAATTGGTGAGCGTATTAACCCAACGGGCCGCAAGATCCTTGCCGCAGAAATGAAAGCCGGAGACTACAGTCGAGTCGAATCCGATGCTCTTGCACAGGTAGCTGCAGGCGCTCAGATGCTCGATGTCAACGCCGGTATTCCGCTCGCGGATGAGCCGCGCATTCTGGCCGAGGCAATTCAGTTGGTGCAGGCGGTGACCGATGTGCCACTGAGTATCGACTCGTCGATTATCGATGCGCTTGAGGCCGGTTTAGCTGTTTACCAGGGCAAGGCTCTGGTCAACTCGGTGACGGGCGAAGACGAGGTGTTAGAGCGGGTATTGCCGCTGGTGGCAAAGTATGGCGCCGCGGTAGTGGCGATCTCGAACGATGAAACCGGTATCTCAGAGGATCCGGATGAGCGGTTTGCGGTGGCCAAAAAGATTATCGAACGAGCTGCCGACTATGGTATTCACTACAGCGATGTGGTCGTCGATCCGCTGGTCATGCCGATCGGTGCGATAAATACAGCCGGCTTACAGGTGATGCACGTAGTGCGGCGATTGCGCGAGGAATTAAAAGTTAACACCACCTGTGGTGCGTCTAATGTCAGCTTTGGGTTGCCCAACCGCAACGGTATCAATAGTGCCTTTTTAACCATGGCGATGGGTGCTGGTATGACCTCAGCGATTACTAGCCCGTTGCATCCTGAGGTGATGGCAGCGGTCCGCGGTGGCGATGTGATGATGGGTAATGATCCGAATTGTAGCCGCTGGATTAAGGCTTACCGCGAGGCCGTAGCCGAGGGCGAAGGACGCGCTCGCGGTGGGCGCAGACGCCGGGGTTAGCGCGCTCTTGGCGAACATGGTCAAAGTCGTTTTTACCCCGTCTGGGCGGCGTGGTAGCTTTCCTGTGAATACCCCTTTGCTGCATGCGGCGCGGGTTCTCGGCGTAGATATCGACTCGGTATGCGGCGGCCGCGGCCTTTGTGGGCGCTGCCAAATTATCTGTGCCGAGGGCACTTTTGTAAAACATCAAATCGCGTCGGCGAGTAGTTCGCTTTCGGCATTTTGCGCCACCGAGATAAAATACGGCACGCGCAAGACGCCGCTTGTAGGTGGGCGGCGTCTGAGTTGTCACACCTTGCTGTTAAAAGATGTAGTGATCGATGTACCACCAGAGAGTCAGGTGCATCGGCAGATCGTGCGCAAGGAGGCGGAGTATCGCGATATTGCTCTCGATCCAGCGACGCGACTTTACTACGTGCAGGTCGAAGATGCCGATATGCATGTCCCAAAAGGCGATCTACAGCGCCTCTTAGAGGCGCTGGCTAGCGACTGGCAATTGCCCGAGCTGACCTGTGACAACCGCTTGCTCAAGACTCTGCAGCCGCTTTTGAGCGAAGGACAGCG
>MDTF01002848.1_pt1 | contig 10497 bp, 8 predicted proteins | sample 811191 | NCBI WGS metagenome assembly MDTF01 (sample SAMN05326649, study PRJNA326480) | marine metagenome | isolation source: seawater | place: Southern Ocean | collected 2011
GGGTTTGAGCAGATAGCAGTTACCATCATATTGCTCATCTAGAGAAGTCATCTCAACTTCGTAAGCCTTCTGCTGTTCACCGAAAGGTAGAACAGTTGCAACATTGGCGTTGCGCTCGACAAGGATAGTTGCCTGTCCATCCTTCATTTCCAGGACGACGGGTAATACGAGGGGCGTGATGTCCCGTAGCGGGCGCTGAACGTAAGAAGCGTTGAATCCAGCCGATGCCGCTGCGCGAATGAATAACGCAGCTGTTAATTTGCCGTCTTCAAGGGGGAGACCCGCGATTAGACTTTCGGCACTATGTGGTTGATGGTGGAGCCGGGTCATCGTGACAAGTGCTGCTAGCAGGGGGTCTCGAATAATGGGCTGAATAGGTTGCTGCATCTGGGCAGTATAGCATCCCAACGAAGAACGATAGATGCTTTAGCGCAGGTATGTGCTTGGGCATACTTGCGTTATGCGTTTGCGTGCTGCGGTCATGTTGATATTTATTTCCATGGGTCCTTTGGGAAATGAAGAGCCTTCGGAGGTTAAAGAGACCTTGGCGGAGACGGCCCTATCCATATTTGAGGAGGCAGAAATTGCTGCTGTCGCTTCAAAGTACGAGACCGTTATTTTAATTCTATAGTGGCGACTGAACAAAAAGCTCCGGGAAGCTGTGCTTGCTCGTTCCTGCGGTGGGTTTGGCGACCTCTTTCGATGTGGTAACGGCGCTGACCTAGAATTTTTCTAGGCCCCAATAGTATGGAATGTCTGTGAATCGACTTGTCTGATTGATGGAGGCTTGTCTCGTTAGGGACTTTTGTGACGGCATGGTCTAGCTAGAATTTTCAGTTTTAGTAGCTCACAAAAATGTTCTGCCACCAACCCTGGTTCACTCACGTTGGGCGGCGATCTTATAGACGGTTTCGATCGAGCATCGCAGATCATCACAGAGATTCTGGGTGATGAACCTCTTTTCAGTTCAGCTCGAACCGAATACACTCGTTGACTTGATCGCTACAATAACGGCATCCCTTTTCAACTTTGATTTTCTCAACCATTCTGTCTCTATGTTATTAGGTTTTTTTGAGCACCTACGCCGATATCGCGTGCCGGTATCGGTTCGTGAGTTGATCGATCTCCTGTCGATTTTCAGTCATCGATTGGTTTTTGCCGACCAAGATGAATTCTATTTTCTTAGTCGATTGTCGCTCGTCAAGGATGAAAAATACTACGATCGTTTTGATCAGGCTTTTGGCTCCTATTTTTCTGGGCTCGACGACTGGGTTGGTGTGTTTAAAGAAGATGAAAGCGAACAGCTCAGGGAGCTTCTGGCCCGAGTGATAGAGGGGCATGAGCGAGAAGTGGCATTCGTGATGAGAGAGTACGGCGAAGCAGTCGCTGAAGCGAAGGAAAAAGCTGCTCGGGAAGATGGTGAGGACAATCGAAAAGGAGAAGGTGAGCCAGGGTCGAATGAGGACGAAAGTGGTGAAAAAAGTGAGCAGGGCGACGGTGGTGAGGAAGGCGAGGGCGATTCCGGCGAAAAGAGCGAAGGTGATTGCGGAAAGGAAGGGGAAGGCAATGACGGTGAGAAGGGTGCCGGCCTAAGCGAAGATGCCGAAGCGGGAGAGCGAACGGAAACAAGCGAAGCGCCACAGAAGAAAGCTTCTAAGGTCTGGCTGGAAAGGGAATTCGCTAATTATGACCCGGACGTCGAGCTGGGTACGAGAAACCTGAAGATGGCACTTCGCCGTTTACGCCGCTGGGTTCGAGAAGCATCGGACCTGGAGCTGGATTTGCCTGGTACCATCAGGTCGACGGCGCGAAACGGTGGCTTCCTTGATATTAAAGAGGTACCTGAACGACGCAACGCAGTGAAGGTGTTGATGCTTCTTGATGTAGGTGGTTCTATGGATGAGCATGTCGAACTATGTGCGCAATTGTTTTCTGCAGCGGGGAGTGAATTCAAGCACCTAGAGTACTTTTATTTCCATAATTATGTATATGAATCTGTTTGGCAAGAGAACGAACGGCGCACTGAAGATAAACTGGCGCTGCGGCACTTACTCCAAAAATTTCCCCGCGATTATAAGTTAATCATAGTTGGCGATGCCGATATGGGGCGTCATGAAATTTCAGATCGTGGTGGAAGCGTCGAGCATTTTAATGCGGAACCCGGAGAGGTATGGATGAACCGTCTGACTGACAAATTCCGAAGTGTTGTCTGGCTGAATCCGCTTCCTGAAAGCAGATGGCGAGACTCTGCTTCGATTCAACTGGCTAAGAGATTGGTCGATGGTCAGATGTATTTCTTGAGCGACAAAGGCCTTGAGTCCGCTATGAAATACCTCATGAGATAAACAGCTTGAAGCTTTGTCTACTTGGTCAGGGTCGGGGCGACCGTTAATGTCGTCCCTTTTGAGTCCACCACCACCGAATTCCTTTGGCCGGGGTGGGGAGGTCCCTTTGATTTCATCAGGTTGAGTCAGGTTTTGGAATCAGAGTTAGCGCAGATAGCGTTGCGATCGCCCCAGATCGTTTCAGCTTCTGATCCTATATTGCGCGTATTTTTAGTAGAGTGTTGGGCTAGCGACTGCCTGGCAAAAGTTTTTCATTTCTACTTCTTTCTGTATTGATCCGATGTTGAGTTTAGGCTATTCGGTAACCAGGCGGACAGGTGTCCCATTTAGGAAGGCTTCGACATTTTCTCTGGTTTGTTGCATTAGTCGGGTTCTAGACTCTATTGAGCCCCATGCGTTGTGTGGAGTGATGATCAGGTTAGGTACGCCCTTGAGTAGAGGGTCGTCCAAGTCCGGTGGTTCTTTCTCAAGCACGTCTATCGCTGCGCCTGCAATGTTGCCAGCCTGCAGGGAACTGACTAGGGCAACCGGATCAACGAGTCCTCCTCGTGCCGTATTGATTAGGAATGCGTCCTGTTTCATGAGCGCAAGGGTGTCGGTGTTGATGATCCTCGAGGTCGCGTCGTTTAGTGGACAGTGCAGGCTTATGTAGTTTGATGTGCGAAGTACTTCTTCAAATTTAGTTCGGCTTTCTCGCGGTTCCGCCCCTGCATGTTCGCTGACAATAACTTTCATGCCGAGTGCTTTTGCAGCGGTTCCAACGGCCTTACCCAGTTCTCCGTAGCCAAGAATACCCAGTTGCTTGCCAGCTATTTCTCGGATTGGGTGGTCGAGTAGGCAAAAGACATCAGATTCTTGCCAGTCTCCGTTGCGAACCGAGGCCTGGTATTTATAAAAGCTGGTAGAGAGGTTGAGGATCAGTGCCAGTGTGTGTTGAACCACTGAAGGCGTGCTGTAAGCAATGGCGTTACTAACCATAATGCCGCGGCTAGCCGTTGCCAGGAAATCTATATTGTTGGTGCCCGTTGCCATGACACTGACGAACTTCAACGCTGGTGCAGATAAAATGCTGGCCTCATCCATTACAGTCTTATTGGTAAGAACTACAGTAGCTGCCTTAATTCGTTCAGCTACCTGCGCCGGGGTGGTGAAAGAATAGACCTGCCAGTCATCCAGTAACTGGGTGACCGGAGTAAGGTCTACATCTTTACCTAGACTATCTGCGTCGAGAAAAACTCCAAGCATTTAATCAACTAGCCTGGAGTTGCCTGATTCCACTCAGAAACTCTGTCAGCGTTTGCTTCAAGTAGCGCATCGACATCACCACTAATAGTCACGGAAAGAATAGTGTCACCCTGCTCTATGGAATCAACAATATCCTGGTCAGTCGCAGAATCAACTGAGCCGAAAATACTGTGGGCACCATCGAGGTGGGGAGTAGGCCCATGAGTAATGAAGAACTGGCTACCGTTGGTGCCTGGACCTGAGTTCGCCATTGAGAGTTTGCCGGCTGCATCATGCTTGAGGCTTGCGTCAAATTCGTCTTCGAATCGATATCCGGGATCACCAGTGCCTGTGCCAAGTGGGCAGCCGCCTTGGATCATAAAATTTGGAATTACCCTGTGGAAGTTGAGCCCGTCGTAGAAATTTTTTGCTGCAAGGTTAGCGAAGCTTGCGACTGTCACCGGCGTTTGATCCGGGTAAAGAGTGATGTTGATAGTGCCCTTGCTGGTTTCCATGGCTGCGGTGATGTTCAAAGTGGATAGTCCTTATGAGTTAAGTTAAGTGTACTGATTAATTAGAGGGCTTTACGCTATCGTTTTTCGATGGATACGTAATCGCGTTTATGTTCGCCTAGATATAGCTGTCGTGGACGGGCAATTTTGAAAGGTGCACCAATCATCTCGTCCCAGTGAGTTATCCAGCCTGGCATTCTTCCAAGGGTGAAGATCACGGTAAACATGGTGGTTGGAATACCCATCGCTTTAAGGGTGATTCCTGAGTAAAAGTCGATGTTGGGATAGAGGTTTCGATCAATAAAGTAGTCCTGTTCCCGCGCGATCGTTTCCAGCTTTTGAGCGACCTTAAGAAGCGGGTCCTCTGAGGAGCCTTGTTCTTCCAGCACGGCATGGGCGCTGCTCTGCATGACTGTTGCCCGAGGATCGAAGTTTTTATAGACACGGTGGCCAAATCCCATCAGCTTGAACGGATCTTCTTTGTCTTTTGCCTTGGCAACATATTCTTCGATATTTGATTCATCGCCAATTTCAACCAGCATGTCGAGTACGGCTTCGTTCGCGCCGCCATGAGATGGTCCCCATAAAGCAGCGGTGCCTGCAGCAATAGCGGCAAAAGGGTTGCATTCGGTTGAACCCGCCATGCGGACTGTTGAGGTAGATGCGTTTTGTTCATGATCTGCATGGAGGATAAAAATCCTGTCCATTGCGGCAGACAATGTAGGAGAGACGCTGGGCTTCTCGCCTTTCTTGCCAAAACACATATGCAAAAAGTTTTCTGCATACGTCAGACTGGGGTCCGGGGCAATGAATTCTTCCCCAATCGACTTTTTGTAAGCCATCGCTGCAATAGTCGGGATCTTAGCTATTAGCTGTAAAGCTGCTTCCTTTCTGTAAGCGGGGTCGCTGATGTCCATGGAGTCGTGTTGGAGTGATGCCAGTCCAGCAATGGCTGCACACACCATAGACATTGGATGTGAGTTCTTCGTAAACCCATCGAATATATGCTGAAAGTGACCGTCAATAGGCATTCGATCGTTAATATCTTTTGTGAATTCTGCAAGCTGGGATTTGTCGGGAAGCTCACCGTTCAGCAACAGGTAGCAGACTTCCATGTGACTGGAACCCTCTGCGAGCTGGTCAATTGCATAGCCGCGATAGAGTAGTATTCCATTGTCCCCGTCGATATAAGTTACGTTTGATTCGCAGCTGGCAGTAGATAGGAAGCCTGGGTCAAAGGTGAAAAGCCCCTCTTTAATGATGCTCCGGACGTCGATGACATTAAGACCTTCGCTCGCCTCAAGCACCGGTAATTCTACTGACTTACCATCGATGACAATTTCTACTTTTTGTACCATTTAACTGCTCCAGGTTTCTTCGCCGGCTTGGCGTTTAACTGACATTCAATGTCGTCAATGATCGACTGAATCGTGATGCTTGAGGATTAAATTTTCTAATTTTCTAATTAAGGCTACTGATGCTTTAGCGATACTTGATGGCATATCCTCCCCAGAAAGGCGGCTATCAAAGCAAAACGGGATAAGCTTGTAAAGCCCTGTACAGGGGCTCTTTTGCGGCATCGTGGTTTGTTTTTTAAGGGTAAACTCACTATTATGGCGGCGCTTCGGCAGATTTACGGGGTCTAGGTTTGCAGACCGGGTGAATAACTCCCAATTATAAGTAGAGTAAATATCAGTGAAACATAATTCTCGTCCAATCAATGTAGGCATTGGAGACTTAGCTTCATTCAAATGGCCTATCACCGCGCTTAGTTCCATCACGCATCGTGTCGCCGGGGTGGTCCTTTTTATTGGCGTCGCTTTCATGCTTTATGCGCTTGATTTGTCGTTGTCTAGTGAAGAAGGATTCATTTCCCTGAAGGAAATGATGGTCAGCCCTGTAGGAAAAATCATTACTTGGGGCTTGTTATCAGCCCTGGCTTATCATTTCGTTGCCGGCATAAAGCATTTATTGATGGATATGGGTTTTGGCGAAACACTCGAGGGCGCACAGTTTGCCGCTAAGGTAACCCTTTTCTTCTCAGCAGCTCTGATAGTACTCGCTGCTATCTGGGTTATATAAGGAGCTCATTATGGTTACTCAAGTTGTCAATATGAGTCGAAACGGCGTCTCTGACTGGATTATCCAGCGGGTGAGCGCACTTGTACTCGCCGCTTACACGCTGTGCATCTTCGGGTTCGTTGTGCTAAATCCTGGTCTAGATTTTCGGACTTGGTCAGGTTTCTTCGACAACACCTTCATGCAGGTATTCACTATGTTGGCTGTTCTATCTACCGGTTTTCATGCATGGATTGGCATGTGGACTATTGGCTCTGACTACCTGCAAGAACACACGCTCGGTTCAAGGGCAACGACATTAAGATTTATTTATCAGATTAGTTGTGTGCTTATTATAGCGGCCTACCTGATCTGGGGTATCAATATCCTTTGGGGAAACAACTAGTATGAGCGACATTCCTGTTCTTGAATTTGATGCCATCATTATTGGCGGAGGTGGCTCGGGAATGCGAGCTGCGCTGCAGCTGGCAGAGTCAGGTAGTAAAACTGCCGTTATTTCGAAAGTATTCCCAACCCGATCACATACGGTGTCCGCGCAGGGCGGAATCACCTGTGCTATCGCAAGTGATGACCCTGATGATGACTGGCGCTGGCATATGTATGACACCGTAAAAGGGTCAGATTATATTGGTGACCAAGATGCGATTGAGTATATGTGTAGTGTTGGTCCAGAAGCCGTGTATGAGTTGGAACATATGGGTTTGCCATTTTCTCGAACGGAGAAAGGTCGAATATATCAGCGTCCCTTTGGTGGGCAGTCAAAGGATTATGGCAAGGGTGGCCAGGCTGCTAGAACTTGTGCAGCGGCAGACCGAACCGGCCATGCCTTACTCCACACCCTCTACCAGGGGAATTTGAAAGCGGGTTCTGTCTTTTTCAGTGAATGGTTCGCAGTTGACCTAGTCAAGAATTCTAACGATGCAGTTGTTGGAGTAACAGCGATCTGTATGGAAACTGGAGAGCTGCATTATATTAAAGCGAAGGCGACTGTCCTGGCGACGGGCGGAGCAGGCCGAATCTACCAGTCAACGACCAATGCGCTGATGAACACTGGCGATGGCACAGGCATGACACTTCGCGCAGGATATGAAGTCCAGGATATGGAAATGTGGCAGTTTCATCCCACCGGGATTGCTGGTGCTGGTACATTGGTAACAGAGGGTTGTCGCGGAGAAGGTGGTTACCTGATTAACAAAGACGGCGAACGGTTCATGGAGCGTTATGCACCAAATGTGAAAGATTTGGCTGGCCGCGATGTTGTGGCCAGAAGTATGGTCATTGAAATATTGGAAGGCCGTGGCGCCGGCGAGAACGGGGACCACGTCTTTTTGAAGCTTGACCATTTGGGTGAAGAGATTCTTCATTCAAGATTGCCCGGGATTATAGAGCTGTCGAAGACCTTTGCTCATGTTGATCCGGTAAAGGAACCTATCCCCGTTGTCCCCACTTGCCACTACATGATGGGGGGGCTCCCAACGAATGTTCATGGCCAGGCAATTACGTTAGATGCGAATGGAAACGACCAAATCGTGGATGGGTTGTATGCCGTAGGTGAGGCGGCGAACGTCTCTGTTCATGGTGCGAATCGCCTAGGCGGAAATTCTCTGCTGGATCTTGTCGTCTTTGGCAGGTCGGCAGGACTTCATATTACTGAAGCGCTGGCGCAGGGCATGGATTCAGTGGAAGCGTCTGAGTCTGACCTTGAAGCATCAATGGTTCGACTGAATCGTTGGAACAACTCCAAAGGCGATGGTGAATCCCCTGCGGTGCTCAAGAGAGAGCTGCAAGAATGCATGCAACTAAACTTCGGAGTGTTTCGGAAAGAGGCCCCGATGCAGGAAGGTATTAAGAAACTCGAGGAGTTGAGGGAGCGAATTGCAAAGGCATCGCTTAACGACGATTCAATGGTTTTCAACACAGCCCGCCTGGAGGCGCTGGAACTCGACAACCTGCTGGAGATTGCGGAAGCAACTGCCATCAGTGCTGAGGGTCGAAGGGAAAGCCGCGGTGCTCACGCCCGCGATGATTTTCAGACACGAGATGATGAAAATTGGTTGTGTCACTCTATCTTTGACCCCAAGACTAAAAAATTGAGTAAGCGGGACGTTAACTTCGATCCGAAGACCGTTCCAACCTTCGAGCCAATGGAAAGAACCTACTAGTAGGGTTCGATAGAGATAACAGGGATTAATATGCAGATAAGTGTATACCGCTACAATCCAGACGTGGATAACGAACCTTACATTCAGGATTTCGATCTTGAGATACCGGGTGGGCGAGATTTAATGGTGCTTGATGTCCTAGCATTGCTAAAAGAGAGAGACCCTTCAGTGACCTATCGCCGATCATGTCGCGAAGGTGTTTGTGGCTCAGATGGCGTGAGCATGAACGGTAAAAACGGTTTGGCGTGCGTTACTCCACTCTCAGAAGTCGCGCGTGGGGGCAAGCTCACCATCAAGCCATTGCCTGGATTACCTGTGATCCGTGACCTAGTCGTGGATATGGACCAGTTTTACAAGCAGTATGAAAAAATTAAGCCTTACCTGATGAATGCTGAGCTGGCACCCGGGCGGGAGCGACTTCAGTCTCCGGAAGAGAGGGAGAAGCTTGACGGCCTTTATGAATGCATTCTTTGTGCCTGCTGCTCATCTTCATGTCCTTCGTTCTGGTGGAACCCTGATAAATTTATTGGACCTGCAGGATTGCTTCAGGCTTACCGTTTTCTTGCTGATAGTCGGGATACGGGGACTGAAGAACGCCTCGCAGGTTTAGAAGACCCTTTCAGCGTTTTTCGCTGTCGCGGCATCATGAATTGTGTTTCTGTGTGCCCTAAGGGGCTTAACCCCACTCGTGCTATTGGGCATATTCGAAACATGCTGCTCAAGAGAGCCATATAGCGCCATCCTGAGCAGTAGACGCTGTCCACTCCGATTTAAAGCCTGTATAATCCACTGCTCGAAGTAGCCCTTATTGGGCTGAGGTGGCGGGATGGTAGACAGTGTGATGGAGCGTATGTGGCGTTCAGGCCATATATCCGCAGGCAACGCTTCATATGTAGAAGAACTCTACGAGAAGTTCCTGGTTGACCCTTACGAAATACCGGGCCAATGGAGAAGCTATTTCGAATCCTTGCCAAAAGTGGAAGGCGCCGACGCGCCAGATATTTCCCATGGCACGGTTCGTAACCATTTTCTGTTGCTGGCCAAAAATCAATCTCGTGTCGTACCGGTCTCTGCCAGCAGTGTTCATGCTGATCATGAGCGAAAACAATTTGCCGTCAGTGAACTCATTGCCGGTTATAGGAGAAGGGGGCATCTCAAGGCTAACTTGGACCCGCTCGGTCTTCAGGCCCCGCTGCAGGTTCCCCTGTTGGAACTCGATTACCACAAACTATCTGCCGCCGACCTGGACACAAGTTTCCAGACGGGAGATGTCTTTTTCGGCCAAGGCGAAGCACCACTTAAAGACATCATAACGTTGCTCGAGAGCACGTACTGCGCATCAATTGGTGCAGAGTACATGCATATTGCTGACGAGGCTGAACAGATGTGGGTTCAGCAACGAATGGAAAGTGCCCGGTCCAAGCCCTCGTTTAGCGATGGTGTTAAGCGAGGAATTCTTGATCGACTGATCGCCGCCGAAGGTCTTGAAAAATACCTCGGTACCAAATATCCGGGAACTAAACGATTTGGCCTCGAAGGTGGAGAGTCTTTTATACCTTGCCTTGGGGAACTGATTCATCGTGCGGGGTCTTCGGGGGTCGTCGAGACGGTAATTGGCATGGCTCACCGTGGACGAATTAATGTTCTGGTCAACCTGCTGGGTAAAGACCCGGCTGAACTTTTTGATGAATTTGAAGGCAGGTACACGCCTGGGTTTGGTTCTGGCGATGTGAAGTATCACCAGGGATTTTCATCCAACTTGATGACGCCGGGAGGCGAGATGCACCTGGCGCTGGGCTTCAACCCATCGCATCTGGAAATATCTGCGCCGGTTATCGTTGGTTCTGTTCGCGCAAGAATGGACAGAAGGCAAGACACTCAGGGTGAGAAAGTCCTTGCGATCAACGTGCACGGTGACGCTGCCTTTGCAGGGCAGGGCGTCGTGATGGAAACCTTCCAGATGTCGCAGACTCGCGGCTTCTACACAGGTGGTACCGTACACATCGTTATCAACAACCAAATTGGTTATACGATGAGTGATCCGGCGGATGCGCGGTCGACGCACTACTGCACAGAAGTAGCCAAGATGGTTCAAGCGCCGGTGTTCCATGTGAATGGAGACGACCCCGAAGCGGTTGTATTTGTGTCGCAACTTGCACTCGACTACAGAATGGA
>MDTF01002121.1_pt1 | contig 10494 bp, 7 predicted proteins | sample 811191 | NCBI WGS metagenome assembly MDTF01 (sample SAMN05326649, study PRJNA326480) | marine metagenome | isolation source: seawater | place: Southern Ocean | collected 2011
ATTCATCAATGAAGCTACAGGTGGTGGATTTGGTTCCAAGATCGGTCCTTATCCGATCATGGCAATTACCGGTAACTTTGCCCGGGTCCTTAATCGGCCAGTTCAACTGCGTATTACCCGTGAGCAAGAGTTTTACATCGGCTCAGCACGCTCGGGCATGCAAGGCTGGATCAAGATTGGTGTTAAGGAAAACGGCAAAGTATCTGCAGTCGATCTAGTTATCGTGAACGATGGCGGTGCCACGGGCGGCGGCAGCGGCAACTCCTCGGCACAGCACGTTACTGTCGCATATCAGCCCGAGAACATGCGCTATCGTGGCATTTCCGTTTACACCAACACAACGCCTCGTGGCGCACAGCGTGGACCGGGTCAGAACGAAATGGCGGCTGTACTTGCGCCAATGACTGACAAGGCGGCAGCGGCAGTCAATATGGATAGGGTCGCTTTTCGTAAAGTTAACGTACTCGACAGCAATGGTTTTCAGGGCGGCAGTCAAGGCCCCGTGACAAGTGCTTTCGTGCGCGAAGCTCTAGATCAAGGTGCACGTACTTTTGGCTGGGATGAGAAGCTTGCTCTCCCGAAGGTGAATGGCAGCAAGATTCGCGGCGTAGGTGTTGGCATCGGTTATCATGGTGCAGGCGGCAGAGGCTATGACGGCCTCATTCGGATTGCCCCGGACGGCAGGTTATTTATTCACAGCGGCGTCGGCAATCTAGGAACTTATTCCTATGCTGGCACCTGTCGTGCAGCAGCAGAGGCTCTTCAAGTCCCTTGGGAACGTTGCGAGATAGTTCACGGAAGGTCAGACAAACATTTGCCCCACAGTTCTGGTCAGGGTGGTTCCAATACCATCTTCACCCACACTAGAACTAACTGGGTAGCGGCACAGGACGCGATCACTAAGCTTAAGGAGATTGCTGCAACCGACCTCGGTGGTTCAGTGAATGACTATGTAATCGGTGACGAGCGTGTTTATCAGAGCGCTGACTCAAGCATTGGATTAACTTATGCGCAGGCTGCACAGCGGGCCATGGAACTTGGTGGGAAGTATAGCGGCCAGGAATACCCTGACGATATCAACCCAATAACCCAGCTTGCTGTTCAGGGTTTAGCCGGCACTGGGTTGATCGGTGTCTCCAAAGACAATATTCCCGGTCAAGGTCAGCCTCCTGGTGTCATCGTCGGTTTTTGTGAAATTGAAATGGACAGGGACACTGGTAAATTTGAGATCTTGGATTACACGGCGATTGCAGATTGCGGCACCGTAGTCCATCCGAAGAACTTCGATAATGCTATGCGCGGCGGCGGCGTTTGGGGCATAGGACTTACTGCATTGGAACGCCATGTTTACGATCCACAGAATGGCCTTCCAGCAAACACAGGTTTATATCAGAGCAAGCCGCCAACTTACCTAGACGTTAACGTAAACACTAAGGTTGGAGCCGTAAATATCCCTGACCCTCAGAACCCCACTGGGGGACGAGGTATTGGCGAGCCAACGCAGGGCGCATCTGCAGCTGCATTGGCAAGCGCCATATCAGACGCCTTAGACGGTCACTTGTTTAATTCAGCGCCGACCACGACGGATATGATCGTTAATCACTTGGCTGGTAACACTTACAGCGCCAAGTCCCTTAAAACTAACACTTTCTAGAGGTTATCTATGCCATCTCATGACGTAATGCCCAATATGGAACTGTACCAGCCGGTGCAGGTAGAAGATGCTCTAGCTATAGCTGATCGGCTCGCCGATAGAGGATGGTTAGTTGGGGGCGGCCAAGACACTTATGGCTGGTTAAAAGATCGAGCGAAAAACGCAGAAGCAATGATCGACCTTAGCGCTATCGAATCGCTTCGAGGCGTTCGCGAGACAGCGGACGGCATCGAAATCGGTGCCCTAACAACACTTACAGAGATTGCTACTAACAGCGTTATCCAGGATAAATTTTCCTTGTTATCGCAGGCAGCTGGCGTAGTGGCAAGCCCACAGATTCGCAATATTGGTACACTTGGTGGCAATGTCTCACAAGACGTTCGCTGCTGGTACTACCGCCGCGGTCTGTCTTGCTATCGAGCCGGCGGCAACCTTTGCTACGCGGATACACCTCAGGGCATGAATCGAGACCACTCATTATTTGAAGCTAGCCGCTGTGTTGCCGCTAGCCCTTCCGATACTGCCCCTGCTCTGGTTGCTCTAGATGCAACCATGGTTATTCGAAGCTTGGACGGAGAACGCACTCTTGCAGCCGAAGACTACTTCGTTGGCCCTGCTAATGATATCGAGAACACGACTGCACTGCGCACTGGCGAGATTCTTACCTTAGTAAAAATTCCAAACACTTGGGCCAATGCCTCGTTCTACTTCGAGAAGGTTGCAGACAGAAATGTCTGGGATTTCTCTCTCGTTAACGTCGCCGCTGCCTTCAAGGTTAGTGGAGGCGTTGTGGAAGATTCCCGGATCGTTTGTGGGGCAGTACAGTGCACTCCACGTCGCGTGACTAACGTGGAGAATGCAATTCGAGGCAAAGCCAAGAGTGCTGCCACTGCAGAATCTGTCGCCGAGATGGCAACGGAAGGCGCGCGCGCACTAGCGCACAATGGATTTAAAATTCCATTAATGCAAAACTTGGTGAAACGCGCTATTAGCGCCTAGTGACTTTGATTATAGAGAGCTTAAGTGGCTCCGAATAAGAGGGGGTGCGATCCTAAAGGTCGTATCCCTTTTTTTCGTCTTGAGAAAAATATTACTGAGCTCTCACTTAAATTGATAAGTGACCAAATGACCAAAATTCTGATAAATTAAATACAATATGGCAAAACCAGCACAAACCTTAGCACTAGCTATGCTTCTATTCTCCATTGCGCAAACTTACGCCGCGGAGACTAGTATTGCGCTGAAAAACGCCAGCTTCGCCGATTTACTTACCCTGCCCCATAGAGAACCCGATGCTATTATCAGCTATGGTCCAGACCAATTCCAATTTGGCCAACTCTGGCTACCCAACTCTTCTTCCACTCGAGCAAGCCTCGTACTTATTCACGGAGGCTGCTGGCTTAACGAGTTCGATATCGGCTACAGCAATGCTCTCAGTTCTGCACTGGCCGATGCCGGTTATGCAGTCTGGTCTCTGGAATATAGACGCACCGGCGATAAGGGCGGTGCTTGGCCGGGAACCTTCGAAGATATTATCACTGGCATCAATAGCCTGAACAACATAGATGAAATAAATACAGAAGACTTAGCGATCCTCGGGCACTCAGCAGGCGGTCACCTTGCACTACTTGCCGGCGCTCAATCTGAGCTTCTTATTGCAGAGCCTGATCTAATTGTAGGGCTGGCTGCCATTTCGGATGTGGTCAACTACTCAGCGGGCAGCAATACCTGCCAAGCTGCGACACCGTTATTCATGGGCGGTGATGTTAGCGACCGCGCACAAGAGTACTTCAACGCTAACCCAAGCAATCATGGCCTGCATCAGAACACAGTGCTGCTACAGGGGGATATTGACGAGATTGTCCCCCTTTCACAGGCGACACTGCCAGGCGCCAGAACAATTATCAGCATAGGAGCAAGTCATTTCGACTGGGCCCATCCCGACACAGTCGCCTACCGACGCCTATTAGAGTTACTTGATGAAAACTTTTAGCACCCCTCCACAGGAAATAAGAGAACTTGACCAGTCCGATCCTCTTTCTGCCAAGCGCGATGAATTTCTTGTCCCTGCTGATATTATCTATCTCAATGGCAATTCTCTTGGACCACTGACGAAAAAATCACAGCAACGTGCGCAGGAAGTTGTCTCTGAGCAATGGGGAAAAGACCTCATCGCGAGCTGGAACAAACACGCATGGATAGATTTACCATTCATCGCAGGCGAAAAGATCGCAAAAATTATTGGCGCCGCTGAACATCAACTTGTTTGCTGCGATTCGGTTTCAATAAATCTCTTGAAAGCCTTAGCATGCTGTTTGCAGATGCAACCTACGCGCAATATTTTATTGTCGCAGAAAGAAAATTTTCCCACAGACTTGTATGTCGCTCAGGGCTTGGAGGCGCTGTTAGGCCAAACGCGCTGTAAATTAAAAACTGTCGCCGAGCCTGAACTTGCTAATGCACTGGATAAAGAAGTGGCAGTGTTGTTCCTCTCACAAGTAAATTTTCGCAATGGCGACAAGCATGATATTGAAAAAATTACATCACTGGCCAGAGCGAAAGGAATACTTGTCGTCTGGGATCTATCCCATAGTGTAGGCGTACTCCCCTTAAAGATAGATGAATGGGAAGTGGATTTTGCTGTCGGCTGTGGCTATAAATATCTGAATGGCGGTCCCGGAGCCCCTGCTTTTCTCTACGCAAACAAGAAACATCATGCTGCCATAAGGCAACCTATTCAAGGATGGATGGGCCACCGCGAACCGTTTACTTTCGATCCTGATTACAAGAATGCGCCAGGCATAGCGCAATTTCTCACCGGCACGCCACCGATTCTATCGCTCGCTGTATTAGATAGCGCACTCGACATATTCACAGATATCACAATCACCGATATCAATAGAAAAGCCAATGCTTTAGCTGAACTATTTTTAGATCTAGTTAAAAATGATGGAGACTTAGACTGCCTGACTTTAGAATCTAAGGCGGATTCTACATTACGGGGTTCACAAATCGCGTTCTCACACGTAGATGCCTATGGCATCAGCCGCGCCCTGAACAAAGCTGACGTCGTGGCAGATTTTCGCAGCCCGAACATCGTTCGCTTTGGATTCTCTCCCCTATTTCTGCGCTTTGAAGACATCTGGAGAGCAACTCAAATCATGAAGAAAATAGTAGTAGAGAAAGCTTATCTGGATAGTGAATTCTCTCAAAAACTCAAAGTCACGTAGTTAAATTCAACTCGCAGAACTGCGACTCTTCTGTTTTAGACCATTTGATTCACATAATTGATTAGTCGTAGCAGAAAGATTGAGAGCTGAATGTGGAGATCACTTAACACTGCTCATTCTCAGGAACTATTCCTGATTCTTTTTCAAGTATCGCTGTGAGATTTCATAGACCGAACTGAACCAGACTGGCTCGTCGTTAAGATTTGGCACTAGTTGAAAAACTTCACCGCCTCCCTCCATGAATTCTTCCCGGTATTCGATACCAATCTCATGGATCGTCTCTAGGCAATCTGAAACAAATGAGGGGGTGACTACGGCGATTTTTTTACAACCGGATGAAAGCAATGTTTCCAAATGATCATCTAGATAAGGCTGAATCCAAGCCTGTCTTCCAAACCGAGATTGAAAGGCCATAGAATATCTATCTTCACTCCAGCCTAAGGCCGCAACCACATTCTTCGTTGTGCCCACGCACTGCGCTCGATAGCAGAGACGATTCTTATCTGTGATCTGTTCACAACAGCTCCCAAATTCGCAAACCCCCTCAGTGTCTGCCTTCTTCACGTTTGACTCTGGCAGGCCGTGATAGCTGAACACCACATGATCCACCTGCTCTTCTCGTAGATGCTTACCAATTAGGTCCGCCCAAGCTCTAACAAATGCGGGCTCATTATAGAGGTCATCGATGAACTGTAAATTGGGAGGGGTTTCCCACTTGGCAGCTTCTTGCCTTACTTCATGGAATACAGATGCGGTAGTAGCTGTTGAGTATTGTGGGAAAAGTGGCAACACCAAAATTTCATCTTTCCCCTTACTTTTTAACTCTGCCATCGCCTCAGATATAAATGGCTGGCTATAGCCCATGCCATTAAGAACCAGCACATCTTCTCCCGCGCTGATATAAGCATTCTGTACACTCACCTGCAGCCTGTCGGCATAGACCTTCAACGGTGAACCCTCGTCCATCCAGATGGTTGCGTAATCCTTGGCAGTCTTCGGAGCACGAAATGGCAAGATGATCAAATTGCGCAATAACCACCTACCCAACGGATTTATATCGAAAACGAAAGGGTCCGAGAAGAAGTACTTATAGAAATCTCTGAGACCCTTGGCGGTAGGTTCGGCTGGTGTGCCCAGATTTAACAGTAAGACAGCTTTTGACATAAGATTACGACTACCTTCCTGATTAAGACGACAACCTACCATTACGCTCAATCCATGCATCCGGGATCAATAACAGGTTAAATATTTGCAACGATACTTGTGAAACAATGGTAAAGCGAAAACACGTCTCGATGCCAGTATTTCTCGGGCATCGATTAAATATCGGCAAGCTCAACCCAGCTGCAAACTCGATAAGAGTGCAGTAGACTGTCGATATCCCAATTAGGTCAACTACAGGGTCCGCTATGCGTAACTTCATCGGTAAACTCCTTCTTATAATTTCCAGCGCGCTAGCCCTGACCCTACCTACTGTCGCCGCCGAGTCAGGACTCATAGCGCCAGGCGCCGAGGTGATCGAAGTTCAGGGTGGCTTCGGTTTTCTCGAAGGCCCAGTCTCCGATGTGGCCGGAAATCTCTACTTTAGCGATATAGATAATAACCGTCTGCATAAGCTTGCACTCACCGGCGACCTAAGCAGCTTCCACGAGCCGAGCAATCGTGCCAATGGCCTTACATTAGACCTAGACGGAGGCTTATTGATCTGCGAACAAGAGGCACAGCGGCTCGTGAAAATGGATGGTAATGGAAACATCACGGTGGTCGCCGACGGCTATCAAGGAAAACCTTTTAACAGTCCCAATGATGCCTGGGTTCATCCGAACGGCAGCATCTATATGACCGACCCCCGCTACCAGTACCCAGCAGAAAGCCTAAGCCAAGATGGCGAGTACGTTTACCGCATATCTTCAGACCATCAAGAAGTTAGTGCGATTATTACGGACATCCCAAAACCCAATGGCGTGGTCGGCACCGAAGACGGTAAGACTCTTTATATTGCTAGCACCGAGCTAAGAAAAGTCTTTCGCTACGACATCGCAAGCAATGGGGAAGTGTCGGGTCGAACAGAATTCGCAGATCAGGGTTCGGATGGCATGACACTAGACATAAACGGCAACGTTTATCTGACTTGGATAGGCGGAGTGAGCATCAGAAATCCAGAAGGCGAAGAAATAGACTTCATTGCGACAGAGCAAATGCCTGCCAACGTCGGCTTCGGAGGTCGTAACGGGCGGACACTATTTATGACATCGCGCACGAGCCTGTATTCGCTGCAGATGAGCGTGGAGGCCAGCAGATAATTCAAACCGCGTGCTAAAAAGATGAGGGTAAACAGTGAGCGAAATCGTACCTGCTACCCTGTTTTGTAAATGTGGATTGAATGCATTTTGGCGAGATTAAATGCCTTTAGATCGTGCTAAGGCTAATTCGACTATTCAGTAACTAACTATACGACATATATCCTCTTATATCGATGTGAAATATAGCGTAAAAATTCCTAAAAGCGCGCGTAAACATTGGCCTACAGCTATTTAGAACAACAACGCTGGGCTGGGCACTTAAAAATTCTGAGGCGTAAATGAATGTGAATCGAGGGCTTTTTAGGTGGATTCCACCCCTTAATTGGGCACTTAAGCCGATTTGAGTTTTCAGTAACTAACTCTGCAGCTTATTTTGATTGCCCTCGCCAGGAAAACCATCACAAAACCTGCCAAAAGGCCCATAACTATTGGCCTGCAGAAATCTGAGTATTCTAGTAACAAAATCTGCTGAAATGTGCTGTAATCCTACCGCGAACAAATAAAATTAGGTATTTAAGACAGTTTTCCTAGTAGTACAAATTTTGAATTGAAAGGAATAAAACGTGAAAAAACTTTTGGGATTAGCCTTAGTAGCAGCTGTTGTTGCGGGCACAGTAAATGCCGGCGAACGAGTTGGTGATTTCGCTTTGATCGACCATCAGGGTGCCATCCAGCACATGGCTTGGTACAACGATCACAGCGCTGTAGTTATCATGCCTATGACGAAAAGCCAGGACGACGCAGCAAGTTTAAAAGCACTCCAAGAGACATATGCTGAGCAAGGCGTTCAATTCTTCTTATTAAACCCCGGCCTACATAGTGATCGCGCCCTAGTACAGAGCGAAGTAGCGGCCTTGGGTCTGGATCTTCCAGTACTGATGGACGACGCCCAACTCGTAACAGAAATGCTAGGTGTGAGCCACATAGATGAAGCGGTGCTTTACGATCCAAGCAGTTTCGAGCTGCTGTATCGCGGCCCCATCGCTGATATGGAAGCTTCGCTAAAGGAAGCGCTCGCTGGAGAGAAGTTTGAGATGGTCTCTGTTGCAAGCAGTGCACCTGCGATCGAATTTGCAAACCTAGATGCACATGCAAACCTTTCCTATGAGAAAGACATAGCGCCAATCATTGCGGAAAATTGTGCAAGCTGTCACCGCGACGGCGGTATCGCCCCTTTCGCCATGGATAGCAGCATTACAGTCCAAGGTTGGTCGCCAATGATTCGCGAAGTGGTTATGACTAAGCGCATGCCACCGGGTCAGGTTGACAATAAAGTCGGTCATAAGATGAAGAACGAAATGAATCTTAGCGACGACGAAATGCAGAAGCTTGTTCGCTGGGTAAACACTGGCTCTAAAGTAGACAGCGAGAATGACCCCCTAACAGCCCTAACATGGCCGACTACCAAGTGGTCTCTAGGCCAGCCAGACTTGATCGTAAAAGTTCCTGAGCAGTCCATCCCTGCAACAGGCGTTGTAGATTATATGGATATCCCAATCGATCTTGCCCTAGATAGAGACGTATGGATAAAAGGTAGTGAAGTAGTTCCTGGCAATCCAGCCGTGCTACATCACATTATTACTACGGTTGTCCCACCAGAAGGTGCTCCTGATTTTCAGCAGATCCTGGTGGACTTGTTAGCATCTCTACCAGCTGAGAAGGCACAGATGATCCGCACTAAGCTTTTCGCTGCCCTAGCATCAGGCCAACAGCCTGATATCGGTGCAATCTTTAAAGAAATTCCCGAAGTCGACATCGGTGTCTTCCTAGGAAGCAGCGATCCAGACCTAGGAACTGTCGCAGGCTATGCTCCAGGCAACAACATTACGCTTAACCCTCCTGGGGTTGGCGGCCTACTGAAAGCCGGTACTACTCTTAACCTGCAGATGCACTATACAACTTCAGGTAAAGAGACTACTGACTCCACTGAGATCGGCATCTACTTCTATGACGAAGGTGAAGTGCCGAACGAGCGTATGTCAGGCGGCATAGGCAATGCCTTCTCAATCGCCATTCCCGCTCAGGCGAAAGACCATGAGATGGAGCTAGTGACACTTGTTCCTGAAGACGCAGAGCTGTATAGCCTTATGCCACATATGCATTTCCGCGGAAAACGCATGAAGTTCACTGCGCAATACCCTGACGGCAGCGAAGAATTACTGCTATCAGTTCCTGCCTATTCCTTCAATTGGCAGCTTGCACATGAACTAGAAGAGCCTATTCAAATTCCTGCTGGCACCAAGATTGTTGCAACAGGTGCGTTCGATAACTCTTCACAGAACACGTTCAACCCTGATGCTAATACTGAGATCAACTGGGGCGAGCAGAGCTTTGAAGAGATGTTCATGGGATTCTACACTTGGAAGAACGTTGACCAAGGTGGCTCTGACTAGCACAGCACGCTTAGTTAGTTCGGCAAACAGATAGAAAAAAGGGTGAACTCACTGAGTTCACCCTTTTTTTATTCTCAGAAAAAGAAACACCCTCTAAAGAAGACTTACCTTATTGATCTCGGGGTGGTGGAGGCGTCCAGTCACAACCCTCACAATCTGGTGAGACATTACTCTCAGTCATCACCGCGAAGATAAAGTCGCGCCAAACCTCGTTGGGCTGCCATACGGTATTCATATCTTCCTTAGCCTCGGCAATGGACACATCCTCATAGATTACTCTGTAGAGGAAACTAAATGCAGTGGCTCTCGCATTGACCTGACAATGCAGCAAAGTCTTCTTGTCGGTATTACGCTGCATATAATCAGCAAATGCATAAAAATCCGGGAGTAAGGGATTATCGAAATCCACGGGCACCTGCATATACTCCATGCCAAGGCCCTTTATTACCTGATCCGCATCCGTCAATGCACCCTGATTATTGGTGAACGCTATGTACACGATTCTCTCGAAGCCATTTTCCGCTATAGTCGCAAATTGCTCGCGGCTAGGCTGCCCAGAGCTGGCGAAGGTAGGGCTGTATTGACGGAAATTGACGATCTCGGCTAAGGCGGGGTCCGCCTCCTCTACTGCATAGCTACTAATGACTGTAAAGGGCATGAGGATCAGTAGACTTGATAAAATTTTATTCATTATTTCTCCAACTATGATCTATAAATTTGAGGCATTGTTTAATTGTTGAAATACTATAGCAGAGGATCCGCTGAAATTTCTATCAAATACGCTACGGCACACTGCCACGTGAACAATCATGTTTGAAGATTCGCTAGGAACTAAACCAGGTATTCGAGAGAATTTATTTTCATAGTTTAACCATAAAAAACAGAGATAGAAAATCGGTCAAGCTAGCCCCAAA
>MDTF01000848.1_pt1 | contig 10492 bp, 8 predicted proteins | sample 811191 | NCBI WGS metagenome assembly MDTF01 (sample SAMN05326649, study PRJNA326480) | marine metagenome | isolation source: seawater | place: Southern Ocean | collected 2011
AGAATTATCAATGGATTGTCGACTATTTTTTAAATAATATTCCAAATTCAGAGTTTTTTCTAAGACCAAGAAGGTATTTTTAATGAAACCAGTATTTTTAATTCCAGTTGTCTGGAATTTAGTAAATCCTTGACAATTATTAGAACACGTGATTGAACAATCTTCGTGTTGAGTATAGTAGTATCCAGATGGAAACAGTAAATTTTTAATAGAGGAGGTAATGAACCAATAAAAAAAGGCTGGTATTTCTCGGTTATTTGGGATATTTAAACTATCCGCTTCGTCATAAAAAATCCTCGAAAAGATATGATTTGTCGTATATTTATCGGCAAAATAATTATATTGACTAGAACTGATTAAGACAAGAGGTATATTATTATAGTCACTCACTTCTTTTTTACAATGCGATTTTCGAGAGATCACATAATAGTTCAAATTGGTGTGTGTCCGAATATAGCCTTCCCACTGTTTCACAATATTGTGTGGTACAATAATTAGATTTGTTTTTATATAGTCACACTCCTTATATTTTTGATGTATATTTATTAAGTGTAGAGCATTCTTAATAGGCAATGCTACATTTTCAAAGTAGGGTTTTTTAGCAATAAGGGATAAGAGTACGAGAGATTTACCAGACCCGACTCTATCCCCAACAACACCGAGTCTATATTTATACGATTTTTGAACCTGGACGGTCGGAGTAATCGCCGTATTTTCCAAAGATAACATTTTAGACAATAATGACAATTGGTGAATTTTTAATTTTTGCGAGATGCTTGGAGGTTGGGTCTCTAATTTAGAAGTGGGAGAAATAGTACCGTGTGTAGCTAATTTTAATCGATTATCACAAATTGACGTTAAGTGCGAGAAATAATGCATGTTATTTCTTAAGGTAGTAAAATGTTTATATATTTTTAATAAATAGTGACGCGATAACTTAAACAAATGAAATTTCAACACTGAATCACTCTTATTCCTGTTTTTGATAAACAGGAATAAGTAAATTATTCTCGGAAATACAGAAATAAAAGACAACTATATTAATTTATATTTAGTAAAATATTCTTCGATTTTAACGATACTTAAGGTGTCTCTATATAAATAAGTTTCCTTATTTATTGACATAACCATAAAGGGGTAATATCTTACCTTAAAATCCTTACGTAATCCTTTATTAATGGTGGCATCCTTCATATCGTACATGAATACAAGGGACGGGTATTTTTCTTGTAATTGTGTAATTTTTGGTTTTGCAACACGACACGCACCACAACTATCACTGTATATCATGTGTATACCATTTTCCAAGTCGCGACCAATTTCAATTTTCCCAAAAGTTTCACGTTTTTGCTTTGGTTTTTTGGTTGTGTTTGGTTTAGGAATTGACTTTTTAGGAACAGGTGTAGAATATAGAGTACCCATTGTCTTTAATAATCTGTCGATTTCCACGACATTCGTACTCCTTTCAATTTGTTGATAAATCAGATTGACTCGTGTTTCCATTTTTTATAATATAGTGTAATATAAAAAATGTATATTTGTCATAAAATAATTTATTTAAAATTCCAAGGTAAAAGCAGTACTGGTCTTAACTAAATAGGAGGTATTAGTGACCATATTGATTGCCACATTTAGCACAGAATATACATTAGTAATGTTAGGATGTAAGTCTTTAAAGTCTGCCACTGTCGTTACATTACCACGATAACGTATCATATTCCACCCTTCAGTTAGACTAATAATTTCAGTAGATAGTTTTCCAGTTATGTTTAGGTTAGCACCATTTTTTAAGTGTATTTGATAAGCTCTCCCTGGTTCAATATTCCCAATTTGATTAAGAACACCAGGTATAAACATTTTACCTTCAAAATCCTTGACTATTAGTACTTCACTTAGATCATCCCCTAATAACGATTCAATGGAGGATGTGACTCGATGTGACTGAGTAGAAAATAAGGATATACCACTCGATATAGTTATAGTTTCAGGGCTCACAAACGACCCTCCTAACATTATACTAACTCCATTTCTTTCGTAACTATTGGGTGAGTCCCATTTATACTTTGGGTTAAAAATTGCTAAGGGTGTTTCTGATTCACAGTTATTAACGATCCAAATGAATTCGTCAAGTATTGGACCCATTACTGCTATTTGCATAATACCGGTGGATATTTCGGTATAACCAATACATTGGTATGTTGCTGCGTTTTCCACAAAAATACCAACAAATCCTTTACTTGCTATTTCTTGTTCTCCCTGCATAATAATAGTATGATTTTCACCAGTTTGTGTAACTACCCAATCGACATTTTTACCATTAAGGGTATTTTCAAGAGGAGAATCACAACACTTAGTACTGAAGGTGGCTGTTTGGGAATACCAATCGGCTGTTGGAGATGGTGTAAATACAGTTATATCTGAGGTACATATCAATTCGTCTCCTGTCTTAAGGTTACCAGTTATAGACATTACGCTACCATTCCAACCATCTCCGTAACTATCATTCATATTTATAGTATAGTCACCTGGAGGTAGTTCTTGTTCTCCGTTATATGGAGCACCACCAGAAACAAGTACCTCTTCTGCCTCATTTGTTATAGTCCAAGATACTTCTCCTGGGTAACTACCTTCAGTCACTTCTATACTATATTCACTGGAATTTTTTTCACCTCCATCATTAAGTACACGAACATTGGGAATTAACGAACCATACTTATCAGAGACGATAATATTACTTAATTCACCTTCGAAACCATTAGTAGTTAACAGAGACCCACAATCTTTTGGAGTAATTAAACTACTGTTATTACCAATTGGGTTAGGGTAACCTATAATACGAGTTTTTCCAGCAAAAATCCCTGACCTTAAGTTTAATCCAGTTGATGTATTAATATATGTGGGGTTTAAATATCCAGCAATATCCAATTGGAATCCAGCTATACCAGCGATATTATACAGTATTTCACCGGAGGATTTCCGTAAAATTGTATTATCTTCCAATAATTCACACACAGCATCATTTCGTGTTATATCATTTCCAGCTTGTTCAACTTGCTCTAATTTAGTGAGGGCACTCTGTAATTTATTTATTAAAACAGGATTAGTAGTTTTTTTTAACAGTTCTCGAAGTTTCGTTATTTTTAAATTGTCCATCTTAATATTATATAAGAAATAAATTGTTATTTAAAAATTTGAATAGCAAATTAAACAGAATAATATAAACCTATATTAATGGACACTATTTTAGAATCTATCTCTTTTGATAAAGACCAAGTAATTAATACACGAGTTCAAAATTTAGAGAAAATTGTAACACCACTTGAATTGGTAAGTAAATTTCCCTTACAACCAGACAATAAAAAAAACATTTTTCGTTTTAGAAATGAGGTTTCAAGTATAATAAATGGCGTGGATGACCGTTTATTAGTTATTGTTGGACCCTGTTCCATTCACGATATTATTGCCGCCACTGAATACGCTAATTATCTCTCCACAATGATAGATAAACACTCAGACACACTGTGTATTGTAATGAGGGTTTATTTTGAAAAACCACGGACAACTATCGGGTGGAAAGGATTAATTTATGACCCTGATTTAGACGGCAGTAGTAATATTAATAAGGGTCTTAACTTAGCCAGAGAATTTCTCTTAAAATTGAATACCTTAGGAGTTCCCGCTGGTTGCGAATTCTTAGACACAATAACTCCACAGTATATTTCCGATTTAGTTTCTTGGGCAGCGATTGGTGCCCGAACAACAGAGAGTCAAATTCATCGCCAACTTGCCTCTGGTAGTTCAATGACAATTGGTTTTAAAAATGGTACAGGAGGGTCTATGAAGTTAGCAGCAGAAGCGATTATTAGTGCCAAAAATCCCCACTGCTTCTTAGGCACCACACACGAAGGGGAAGTTGCTATTGTTCGAACACTTGGTAACCCTGACTGCCATATTATCTTAAGAGGAGGTTCAGATGGTCCAAACTATGAGAAGGCACATATCTTACGCTGCGAAGAACTACTTAGTGGGTTTAATATTCAGAACAAGATTATGGTAGACTGTTCCCACGGCAATTCTCGAAAAATCCACACAAATCAACCCCTCGTTATTGATGATATTATTGTCCAACTAAGGGATGGAAATACGAGTATTATCGGGGTCATGATTGAATCGAATTTAAAAGAAGGGAAACAGGCTCTAATTGACCCATCTAAGTTAGAATATGGTAAAAGTATTACAGATGCCTGTATTAATTGGGAGACGACTTCCAGTGTTTTACAAAAATTAGCGGATAGCGTGCTAGAAAAAAGAAATAAACAATAACGCAATAAAATAACGCAATAATACAATAGCACAAGTTTGTTTTCCAGTGGGTTATCCATCATATATCTAGGTACTTTACTGATTCATCACTGATTTATTTTAACTATTTATTTTTCACTTATCCTACACTTTTTCTATTAAGACTTAATTTTAATAGACAAATATTTTTGATTGAGTAAAAGAAAAATATGACACATAATCAATGTCCACACATCTAAAATACGCTCAAAAAAGATTATTACGCGATTGGGCTGAAATTAGAAGTCTCTCTCCAGAAGAAGGGATATTTGCTCAACCATTAGATGATAATATTTTGGAATGGCACGCGAATATTGTCCCAACGAGTGGACGATACCAAGGAATGGTAATCCACTGTCTCTTGTTTTTTCCAGACTCATATCCTCGAGATCCACCAATGGTTAAATTGGGTTCATTTGTCCCCCACACTAATATTATTGACCATAATGGTATCCCAAACCAAGTCTGTCACCCGATTTTGACTATGTACGACCAAACACAATCAGAAAATAGGGGATGGTTACCTTCTTTTACGGTACGAACAATAATACTTCATCTACATAGTTTGTTTTTAGAAGAGTGTATTGTAAATAGAAGTGGAGAGATAAAAGACACCCTTTATCAAGTGGGGTATGGTTATTTCAATCTTCTATCAACGCGATTTTCGTACGCAAAAGCCTTCGGTGATGCGTATAAATACGAGTGTCCTCATTGTTCACACTCTATAACGACACCTTTTCCAAAAATACCAATACAGATACCCATAAGACCACCAACTCGACTCCGTGAATATCTCTACACGGTTGAAATAGAGACTCCTGACCATCCATATCGGATGTCACTCACCCCTAAATTTCGACTAATCATTGCGGATTGGTATATTGACTACATACGGTCTCGAAGTGTTGGCTTGAGCACCGAAGAAAATATGAATCGTTATTTTAATCGCTTACTAGGAACAGACTCAAATCTACTGAATCTAAATAACAGTGAATATCAAGAGTCGTGTGATTGTCCGCGATGTAATAGTACCCGTCATTACCAAAAAAAAGTACAGCCTTTTTTAGAAAAAGAAACACTAGAATTACACGATTTCGAAACTATCCTTCGCTACATAATACACCCAACTCCCAATTATCCAGCTCATCTTAAGACAATTATCGAAAATCTTTTTTGGAAATTAATTAGAAATTCGAATTATTACGAAAACTTAACCCTAAAACCAGTTATAAAAGAGACTTCTGCGATAGAAGTTGAACAACAGATAGACGTAGGACATAAAAGTTATCAACCACTGAGGTCTGTTTTTGACTCTTTACCGAAAGTCTTATTTTACTATATCCGACACTTTTTAAAAGTACCAGACCTCTTTCGTTTCGAAAAAACGAATCACTACATCCACCGTATTTTAACAGTTCCTTATTTGAAGGAAAGACTTTCGACGGAATGCTATTACACCCGTACTAATTTAGAAGAGACTATCTTGGGGATTGGTATCGACATTGAATACTATCGAGGGGGCAGTTATATTAAGAAAATTCATACATCCCTAGACTTAGTATCATCCATCGCCTTTCAAGATTGCCACCTGTCTCAAGGTCTCGATAATGAAAAAATAACTGCTGTATTACCATTGGTACTACACCCTTCTCATTTAAAAAGAGCTAAGAAATTATTAATTACAACCCTCAATAAAATTTGCCGTCATCCCGAATTAATAGAGGGAGACATTACTTACACCTACATGACAGATAGTTTATCCACGAATCATTATAATTCGACGACAATGATAAGAGATAAACAACAACAGGCAAAACAAGAGAAACAATTAAATCGGTCTTCCAGTAATTATAAGAAGGAACTATATAGATTTCAACCCTTCTTTGCCTTAGAAATTTTAACACAACTACTAAATACTTGTGTTACAAAAGTACATCATGACAATCCTTATTTATCTACGAAGGCAATACAGGGGTATTGTTATTTCCACCGCCTGCTCTTACAATTTATTGTTTGGTATCCAGCAATAATGGAGACGATTAATTTAAAAATTAAGAACTTTATTACCCAGCCAAGAAAAAGAACTAAAACTCAAATACCCCAACTAAACATTCTTTTATCCTATATTGCCCTATCAACTAAATATAACTGGGATGACCTCAAAGCTACTTTTTTAAAAGAACAGCAACTGCGCGCGGTCACCAATATTTTACAAGCCTCTCCAAAATGGTCTTTTCCCGTTGGAGAGTTGGAATCATTTAGAGAGGAACGCTTATTAGACAGTTTCCGTGCGACACACGAGGAAAAGAGACAGACCGCTCTTAATATCTATTTTATCACCTATATCGCAAAAAGAACTGCCTCCAATCAACTAACTATGGTAGACTATGATGCTTATTATGGTAAACCACCAAGAGGTCACTCGTTTAGTAAGCAGTTACGCGAAATATCAGCGAAAATAGTAGATTGGAAGAGCTATTACCAATATAGTAATTTAAATAATCCAGGACACTCTAGTCTTTCAAATCAGTTACGTCTCGATGTTTTACATTCTCTTACTCTAAAATACCATTCTCTACAAGAGTTAAATATAACGCTTCGCGACAGAGACAAAAAAATGTACGGACATAAGGGTTGGGTACAACCAACGATGAACAATCCAAGTAAATCAAGTGACCTACTTAAGTGGCGTTAATTTTGTGACTTCTTTTTTACGTACATTAAAATCACTGTTTAGCAGAGCTTACGTAAAACTTCCTCTATATTTATCGAAAATTTACACGTGTTTGAAATTTCCGCTGGTGTTAAAGTTGTTCTCAATTGAGACCGAACTGTCTCCGTTAGTAAAAATGTAGGGAAGAATATTTTTATTAAGTCTTGGATTTCAACAGATGTACAATAACCAAGTTTCACATTATGATCAATTCGACCAGGTCTTAGTAGTGCCGCATCCAATTTTTCTGGATAATTAGTAATTAAGATCATTTTACGTCCATACATTTGATTGATACCATTCATTTCTTCCAAAATAGTACCCAACGATAATTTATCAGACGAATCCTGTAATTCGATGTAGGGACCCATTATTTTTGTATCCACATAATTTTTTAGAGATGATGGAGATTTTTCCTGTCCTAATTTAGTGATGGTCCTCTGTAGTTCTTTAAAATCCAAATTTACAGGCGCAGTTGATAACGTGTCCGATTGACGTTTCTTAATAATATCGTTGTTTTCCGTATCAAATTCGTCAAATAAATATAAAATATCCTGGTAATCGAAGGTTCTATTACCAAATGTCCGATTCTTAAAGGCTTTTATAAATTGCGTATTCGTTTTAATAGTTGACAATTTGATGCGAACAACATGTAGCTCATATTTTTTAGCAATAGCAGAAGCTAGGCAACTTTTCCCAGTCCCGGGTATACCGTGCAATAAAAGAGTAAGTTGATAGGGTAAATTTCGTTTTTTATACCATTTTTCTCCAACAGGACTAACAAAGAAATCAAGAGACTTTTCGATGGCTACAATCTGTTCACCCACTAATCCCTTAAAATCACTATAGGGGCGAAATTCCTCTTCCTCAAAGATCGGTTTTTTATCCGTATCTTCACCCAAATACGTGTAAATATAGCGTTTGTCATTATTATTCAAGCGCTCGTGCCAGTTGTGCGTTGTGTTTTTGATAAAGTCAAATAAAAAGGTCAAGGTACTATTTGTCTCCAATACTAGACGGTTTATCACAATTTTTTTTTATGGGAAAAATCATCCATCTCCTTTTTTTCTTTACATTGTTCGTCAAAAAAATTATCAAAAATAGCCCGAATATAATGTTCTCCAGAGCGATGGATAATAATAGATTCTTCTTGTTTCACATTGTAATAATTCGATTTACGATCACGATCACTCACCGAATTATAGAGGGTTGTGTAGTCTTGTTCGACACGGTAAATTTCCGTAAAATCCGCAACTCGATGCTGTATGTGGTCCAACACTGCTAATTTTTCATTCGTAATATCGTTGCGATATTTACCAAATCCAGTAAACCATTTACGACTAACAAGAATAACGCTATTCAGGCTTTTGGTACGTCGACAACGATATTTTTTAAAAAGAGTGACAATTTTCGGTAAATACTCCGATGTTTTGTTAGTAAGTGTGGTAATTAAGGAAACGAAAAAAAGAGAAAAGAGCATTTTATATAACATTGTTCCTATCGAAAATTCTTGCCCATTGTTAATGAATCCCGATGCCTGAAATCCTAAATTATTCGCTATATTAGTGGTAGATGACATAGTATATATCTACCTATTGGTTATTTTTTAAGTCTTAAACAGAAGAGTTTAGTTTGTCCAAAAATATTCTTAGACTTAATTATGAGCTATCAATTTACTTCCGATTTTATACTACCAAATCAATTTTGGTGCGTAGAGTCTTGTCTCGTTATTGGAAATAATGCCACCACCCATTTTTTAGATCCAGAAAACTTGAAAAACTACATTACGATAGGTATGAACGATTTAATACAGTTTGGGGTTGTACCCAATATTTATATTATTACAGAGTCTGTCGTTTTTCACAAGTTTCGGTATTTATTTTTAAAAACAGAAACTCTATTTATTGTGACCCCCAAAATTTATCAAGATTTCCATCAATATTTACACCAAATGATGATTGACAAGCGACTATATGTATACGATAATCGACAAAAGTCCTCGTTAGAAGAGATGAACAATAACTTTTATACCAACCACCCAAAAAAAACTCGAACAGACGCCTTAATGGACTATGTCTTCCCCCTCGTCTCTTTTTTAGGTTTTCGGAAAGTAGATTTAGTGTGCTGCGACTACGCAACCTTTCGTACCCCACCCTCGAATTTACAACATATTTTGGGCGAACCAAGCAATTATCGCTATTTGCATGAGAGTCGGGTAGTATTTAAGTCTCGTACGAAGAACTTTGTCGACTATAGTAATTCCAAACTGACAATTGCGGACTATAGTTTGAATCCACAATTAGGATTTAAACGACCTGGTGATAATGAACAGTATACCCACATTTTCGATGAAAGTAAGAAAAACAAATTGTGTGTGTTGTGGAAAAATGAAATTTTTAGTCAATATTTAACACTTAACAAAAACACTATTCGACGCAACAGAGCCTATTATCGAGACTTAAAAAAGGCAGGGATTATTAACAACGCGAAATTCCAATTTCGAGAAAAACAACTGTTACAACAGGAAAAAGACCTGTACAATGAGGAGACCTATCATCATATTTTGCGATTTATTGGGATAAAAGACTAAGTACGTATAGTTGTTTTATTTATGTTTCCCCACAATTTTGGCAGTTTTTTTTAGTGCAGATTAATTTGACAGGATTTTTTGAAATTTGAAAGGATAAAATATTATTTTATCCGTTATTATTATAATGTATAAAAATAAATTATGGTTAAATCAAGAATCATTTTGGGGGAAACATCCAGGAGGTGGAGGCGCACAAATCACGGAAGATTATGCCAATATTATGCTGGGTGAATATGCGGAAACAAATGACCCCTCCGTAATCGATGAAATTGGTTTATTAAACATAACCTGGTTAATTGAAAATAATTATTTTGCGAAAAATCTACCGGATGAACCAATCGATAAAATGTTACTCGGGTTTGGGGAAAAAACCGCCACAATAACTGCTCCTGTACGAAAAAAATACAATTCATCCCCACACATCCAACAAATATGGGAGGATTACCATAATTTTCACCAAGAGATTGTCGAAGTACATTCCAAAAACGATACAAATATCGACGAGAATGGTATTCATGACTTGTCACATCAAATGTATATTACCTTTCAACATATTGTCCAACAAATTCCCCTGACTTACCATACAAGTACTACCAAATTTGCCCCGATAGTATCATTGATTCTCTCGAATTTAGCGTTAGAACAACTATAGTTTACTCTTTACCTTTTTTTTGCGTAGACTCTAATTTCTAGTATAGGCTAGAAATTAGAATAAGGTTTGATACAAAATTAGTAGATAAATAACTATTAGACTATTGTAAAGTACAGTTCCCTCTAATTGGTTCATTTTCTTCATAACTGTCGTTACATATTATGTCGGTTAAGACAAAGGTATCTAACTCTACTTC
>MDTF01008264.1_pt1 | contig 10489 bp, 7 predicted proteins | sample 811191 | NCBI WGS metagenome assembly MDTF01 (sample SAMN05326649, study PRJNA326480) | marine metagenome | isolation source: seawater | place: Southern Ocean | collected 2011
AATTTTTTTTCAAAAAAGTCAAGATCTAAGATTAGGCTTATTTTTAAAGGATATAAAATACTTAAAAATACTAATCAGTCAGATAAATTAATAAGGCTCAATGATATTTTAACTCGGACTAAGTTAACAAATGCTCAAGTATCTAAAACTGTAATTACCAAAAATCTGAATTTTGAATTATCTGCACGTCAATATTTATATACTAGAATTTTAGATCATTCTTTTAATAAGTCATTTTTATATAGTGTTGGCTCAGGAAGGCCTTTAATACATCCACTACCAAAAGAATGGCAAAGTCGATTAGTAAAGGAAGGTATTAAAATTAATAGTTTATTTTGCTCTTTATTATGGACTAGTTATATATTTTTAAGTTGGGGTCATGGAGTTGTCCAAGGCTTAAAAAGCGTCGCTAATTTATTGAAACCACAATCTGACTTAGGAATACATATTTATTTCAATCAAATAAATAAGATGTGTCTCCCTTCTAATGCAGGTGATTACAATATTATCAATTGGTATCTGCAGTGGGAAAATAGAAAAAAAAATATTGATTCAATAGCTCATGATGTAAAAAGCATCAATAATTACAAATATAAAAAAATAAACATCTCTAGCAGTGACGGTTTGCCTAGAATAAAAGGACTTAATCTAATTAAATATACTTTATGGTCAATCTATTTAATTGTTTATTCCTTTCTTTTTATTTTCTCCAAGCCTTATTCATCTTTATTATTAAAAGAGCAGCTTGAACTTATAAGGTTAAAAGTTGCTAATCGATCTAGTATTGCTAGTGACATTTTATTTAATAATTCTAATGTTTTTTATCGCCCATTATGGACTTATGAGGCAAGAGAAAAAGGCTCTAGAGTTTCATTGTATTTTTATTCTACTAATCATGAAATGTTTAAAACTAAAAATGGCTATCAAATACAAAACCCTTTTCATATGGTTAGTTGGCCTCATTACTTGGTTTGGGATGAGTTTCAAATGAATTTCCTTAAAAGAAATATTAAGCTAAAGCCCATCATAGAAGTGGTTGGGAGCATATGGTTCTCGTCTAGTAAAAAAATCGTAGATATTCCAGTAAATTCCATTTCTGTTTTTGATGTTACGCCATTTAGACCAACAAAATATCCCTGGAGATTGAGACACCCTGAATATAATATATTTGATATTGTTGACCAATTTCTTAGTGATATTGATTTTGTCTTGAGTAAAAATAATATTAATATGATGCATAAAAGAAAGCGGTTTCAACGTTTTACGCATAAGAGATATATAAGAAGACTTAATCAATTAAGCGCAAAATTAAATTATACAAACATCAATTCAGATGTTGCTGCTATCGAACTTATAAGAAAAACAAAAGCTAGTATTTCTTTTCCGTTTACTGCAACAGCGATAATTGCTCAAAAAGAGGGAAAGCCCTCAGTTTTTTATGACCCTACTGGTTTGATTCAAAAAGATGACACGGCAGCGCATGGTATTCAAGTTCTAAGTGGTATTGATGAGCTCGAAGAGTGGGCAAAGAATATCACTAATGATAGAATATAATAGACTTTCAGAATTTATAAAGAGCTTGACGATTCTGAAAATTATTATTGATTATGATGGATGTAAAAAAAACTAATATGTGCAATAATCAGCAAGCTAGCTTTAAGTTTTTTCACGGGTAATTTCCTAATGCTTGATCTCTCAACATTTGATAAGATCCTTCTTCATAAAGATATTAATCAGTATATTGTTGCTAATACTTTTTTACATGTCCTTAGCAATGATCCAGTATTCTTAGAAAAATATAATTTATCTGTAAGAGAAAAAATTTGGCAATCATTTAGATTAAAAATAGTTACAGTTGTTAGAATTGTTCAAACTATTTTTGATAAAAAAATTTATTCAACGAGGCTAAATAACAATAAATCTAATGTTTTATTTGTTTCTCATTTAACTAATATGAAGCAAATATTAAGAGAGGATGATGCTTATTTTGGAGATTTGCCAAATCAATTATTAAAAAACAACATTAGTTCCAGTATTGTTCTCGTAAATCATGCTAGAGTGAATAGGCGAAAATTTTTAGATAGTTGGGCCGAAAGTAAAATTCCCAGGTATATTTTGGGAGCTAGCTTGGGTTTTTCATCAGAAATAAAGCTTTATTTAGTTCAAAGAAAATCTAAAAAACACTTAAAGTCTATTTTAAGGTCCTTAAAGATAGACAAAAAAACAACAAAAGACATATTATATAATCATATGTCAGCTAGCACTTTTGAGGCTCTTAGACTTGCTAAGCAAATAGTAGATATTGCTCAAACAATCGATGCAAAATTTATTATTACAACTTATGAAGGCCATTCATGGGAGAGGCTGGTGTTTTATTATGCAAGAAAGTTGAATCCTAGTATTAAGTGCTTTGGATATCAGCATGCAGCAGTTTTTGAACATCAACATGCTATTAAACGCCAATTAAACAGTCAATATAATCCTGATATTATTCTGACTTCTGGAAAAATCTCCCATCGCATACTTAGTGAATCTGAATTACTGAAGTGTATAAGAATTAATTGCTTGGGGTCACCAAAGCACACTAATGTTAAATTATTAAAAGATAAGGTTAATTGTTGTTTAGTAGTTCCCCAGGGGAGTGTTTTTGAGAGTTTACTTTTATTTGAATTAAGCTTTCTTTATGCAAAAAATAATAAAAACCAAAAGTTTATTTGGAGGTTACATCCACTATTAAGTTTTAATAAGTTGAAAAAACATAGTTCAATTTTTGAAGAATTACCAAATAATATTTACCTTTCTGAGGGTGATTTAGACGAGGACGTTCAAAAAAGTGATAGTGTTCTATATCGTGGATCTACCGCAGTAATAAATGCTATTAGCAGGGGGTTAAAGCCAATTTATTATTTGCAATCAAATGATGAGGTAAGCGTTGATCCTATTTATCAGCAACAAAAAGGTAAAAAATTTGTTATCAATCAAGAACAGTTTAAAGTTGCCCTTAATAAAGATATTGACATAGAAGATAGGCAATCTTTGCAAGACTTCGCTCATGACTTTTATACTCCATTTGATTTAGAAGTATTAACAAACGAAATATTATGAAGCTATCAGTCGTAATTCCAACATTGGGAGGGATTCCATTAATAAATACTATTAAGGCATTGCAACATAGCTCCATTAGGCCAATAGAAATATTGGTATGCATTCCACTCTCATGTGAATTAGTATCCAAAATTGATTTATCCGATAATATTAGGGTTATTAGAACAAAGAAAAAGGGTCAGGTTAATCAAAGGATGGTAGGATTCTTGGAGTCTCAAGGGGAGCTAGTGTTGCAAATAGATGATGATGTTATATTAGAGAAAGATACCATTAAAAAGTTAGTATATTGTCTTGAAGGTATAGATGAAAAGGCTGCAGTTGCTCCATCAATCTTTTGGGAGGGCTCAAAAATATCTGTATTTTCCACAAAGCGCGATTCCTTTACTCGTAAATTTTCTGATTGGATTATGAATGGCAAAAATGGTTATAAGTCAGGAGTTGTTAGCTTATCAGGAGTTGGTTTTGGCTTAGATCATAATGATAAAAATCAGGATAAAACTGAAACTGAATGGTTGCCTGGAGGCTGCGTTTTGCATCGATCGCATAATTTAATTAATTTAGATTATTTCCCTTTTTCTGGTAAAGCCTACTCAGAGGACTTAATACACTCTTTCCTATTAAGAGAAAATGGAGTTAAGCTCTATGTTTGTAATAATGCAATTGCTTATATTGAGCCTATATTTTATCCAGATTCATTAATTGATTTATTTCGGCAATATCAAGCAACTAAATATGTTGTAAAGATTCAAAGAAAAGGGCTTGTAAGATTTCATTTATTATATGCACTTAGATTATTCAAAATGGTTGCAAGACTTATTAATAGGGTGGTAAAAATGTGTGTAAATAAAATAAAAAAAATTATATGAAATATACTCTCAAGAGCGTTTATAGTCTATTGGTTAGATTTGGAATAAACCCACTTCTTATGTGGAAATCTATTATTGGTGTACCTTTTTTTATTAAAGATATGTGTGTTTTTCAATTTCAAAAATATAAAAGTAATGAAAGTAAATATTTTTCTTTTGGGTTGCCATTTCCAGTTATGGATGAACGGTTTAAAGAAAGTGGCTCAATGAATGGACATTATTTTCATCAAGACTTATTGGTTGCACAAAGAATTTTTGAAAATAAGCCCATTGTTCATTTAGATATTGGGTCAAGAGTTGATGGTTTTGTTGCTCACGTTGCTTCATATAGAAAAATTGAAGTTTTGGATATAAGGGAAACACATGTAAAGCTTGAAAATATTTCTTTCAAAGTTGCCGACTTAATGAATTTTGATAAAAGTTTATTAAATTATTGTGACTCATTATCTTGCTTACATGCATTAGAGCATTTTGGATTAGGAAGATACAATGATCCAATTAAGTTTGATGGATATTTAGATGGACTGGATTCAATGCATCAAATTTTGAAGCAAGGAGGCAAGTTTTATCTCTCGGTACCAATTGGTAAACAAAGAGTTGAGTTTAATGCCCATAGGGTTTTTTCAATTAGATATTTGCTTGAGTTGTTTAAAGATAAATACATAATTGATTTTTTTTCTTTTGTAGATGATAAGGGTGATTTGCATAAAAATATTGAAATGAATAGTGACAAGATTGAAAGTAATTTTGACTGTCATTATGGTTGTGGAATTTTTGAAATGACAAAAAAATGAATATAAAAAAAATCACTATGTTTGTTTGTGAAGAAAAATTAAAATTTATTTGTAGATTTAAATGATAGTAGTGAATATTATTGGCGGGCTTGGTAATCAAATGTTTCAGTTTGCATTTGGCTTTGCTGTGGCAAAAGAAAATAATACAGAAATAAAGTTAGATTTGAATGGCTTTAGCGAATATGATCTTCGTGACTATGAATTAGATTTATTTAATATTGAGAAAAATTTAGAACTTCAATCTAAATATGATTTTATTTATAAAAAACTTAATGGTAATTGCAGCAACATTTTTAGTAGAATAATTCGGAAGATTTTAAGATATATATTAGGACATACCAAGTTCTATTATCAAGAGAAAGAGGCATTTGTTTTTGATAATAATGTTTTTAAAATTAGTGTAGATACTTATTTTTACGGTTATTGGCAAAATGAAAAGTATTTTAATAAATATCGTAAAGAGCTTGTAGATATATTTTCATTGAAAAATATTCACACTAAAACTTTAGAATATAAGAAGAAAATTTTTAAGTGTGAATCTGTAAGTTTACATATTAGACGTGGTGATTATTTAACTGATAATCTTACAAATAGAGTCCATGGTATTTGTGGTATAAAATATTATAAAAATGCTGTGATTGAGGTCATAAAGAATAAAAAACACGTACATTTTTTTATTTTTAGTGATGATTTGGATTGGGCTAAAAGTAATCTTGATTTTATTGAAAATAAAACATTTGTAAATCTTGGGTTAGATATTCCAGATCATGAGGAAATGTATTTAATGAGTCAATGTAAGCATAATATTATTGCAAATAGTTCATTCAGTTGGTGGGGTGCTTGGCTTAATCAAAACTCAGATAAAAAAGTAATTGCACCAAAAAAATGGCTGAAGATTAGCTCATTAAATGCACATAATATTATTCCTGAATCATGGGTTCGATTATGATCACTCCAGAAGTGTCGGTAGTAATACCCTCATATAATGGCTCAAAAACAATAGAACGTGCTTTAAAATCTATTGCTTTTCAATCCTACTCAAATTATGAGATTGTTATAGTAGATGATGGAAGTTCAGATGATACAAAGAAAAAAGTACGCGACTTTAAAAAAAAGTATGCAGCTATTGAGGTTAAATATATTGAGCAGTCAAACCAAGGTCCATCTTCTTCAAGAAATAAAGGAGTGCAATGTGCTAGAGGTGCATTTATTGCTTTCTTAGATGTTGATGATGAGTGGCATAAAGACAAGCTAGAAGTGCAAATTAAAATTATGAAAGATAGGTATCTTAATTTTTTAGGTTCAGATTATCAATATATAGACTTTAATAATGATAATACATCTAAGGTCGATATAAGAAGATATAGCTTTGATAGTTTGCTTTTTAAAAACAGATTCTCGACTTCTGGAGTAGTTATAAGTAAAGATCTTTTTTTGGATTTAAAAGGTTTTGATGAGAGTTTTAAATATGCTGAAGATTATGACTTATGGTTGCGAGTTGCGCTTAATTTAAACTTAGAAATAATAAAATATCCTAAATTGATTAAAAGACATAGAAGTATTGAGGGGTTGTCATCCAATATCTATAGTATGCTTAAAGGTGAGTTAGTAGCCATTAAGAAGTTACTTATATCTGGTAATATAGGGCATATAAAATATGTTTTTATAACCTTTTTTATCTTTTTAAAATTTTTAAAAAGATATCTAATGAATATAAACAAACAAGGTGTATATTAATTTTTTGCTAAAAAGCCAATATTTGATAAAGGTTATAACAGCTGGGTATTTATTTAGTTATAGATTGGTTTGTGATGGAGAGTATTGATTAATAGTCAGACAAAAATAGCCTTAATAGTTTCTGTACCATCGATGGCTAGGTTTTTTTTAAGGCATCAAATTGAAACTTTGGCCAAAACTTATAAAGTAACTTTAATTAGTAATTTTGATGGCAAAGATGATTCAAAGAGCTGGTTGCCAAAAAATGTAAATATTATAAATATTCCAATTAAAAGGAAGATATCCTTAATTAGCGACTTCAAGGTGTTGTTCCTTCTATTAAAAATTTTTTATCAATATAAATTTTCATTAGTACATTCAGTATCACCCAAAGCCGGCCTATTAGCAATGTTGGCTTCATTTCTTTTACAAGTTCCAGTTCGAATACACACCTTTACTGGTCAAGTATGGGTAACTAGGAAGGGTGTGATAAAAAAAATATTGAAATTTCTTGACTTTTTGATTGCTTTTTTTGCAACTATTGCTCTAATTGATAGTCATTCTCAAAAGGATTTTTTGCTTAAGAACGGTATCGTAAAAGACTTTAAGTCATGTGTAACCGGTAATGGCTCAATTTGTGGTGTTGATTTGAATAAGTTTAAGTTTGACCATTCCTTGGGTAAGCGAGTCAGGATAGATATAGGTGTCAGTAATAATGCCTTTGTTTTTCTTTTCTTAGGGAGAGCTAATAAGGATAAGGGTGTAATAGAATTATGTAAGGCTTTTGATAAACTTCACAAGCAGTATGAAAACACAACTTTATTATTTGTTGGTTCGGACGAGGATTTTCTGTATAGCGAGATATTGAAAATTGATGGAGTAAAAGTTTTTCCTGTGACAAACCATCCAGAAGGATATTTAAATGCTTCTGATGTCTTATGTTTGCCAAGCTATAGAGAGGGTTTTGGACATGTAATAATCGAAGCTGCTGCTTGTCGGATTCCGGCAATTGGATCAAATATATATGGCATAAGTGATGCAATTGTTGATAATGAAACTGGTATATTGGTTGCACCAGGATCAGTTGATGAATTAAGGGATTCAATGGAGTTACTAATAAAAAATAATAAACTACTTCAAAGATTGGGAAACAATGCTTGTGAACGTGCTAACAAAAGTTTCTCTCAAGAGCTTTTAACTGGTGAGATTATGAATTTATATGAAAACCTTTTATTCATGCATAGCAGTGATATAAGCTAATCGGAATTTTGACTTGTTTTTGAGTTTTAAAAGAGTGTAATAGTTTTGATGAATCTTTCGCTGTGTGATTAGATATATATGGATAATTTATCGCCTTGAATTGCATGGACTGATTTGACTGAATGAGAGTAGGCATCAATTTTTAATAAAATTTTAGGTAGGACACTTTTAAATGACGCCAAATAACATGGATTTTTTCATTGATTAATCATTTACTTTCGTTATCAAGAAGTGTTAAGCAGCTGATGATGATGTTTGTTGATTCAGTATTACTTGTATCGATATTGTTATTGTCATTTTCAATTCGCTTGGGTTACTGGTATTTTCCTGAATCTGATTTAATTTGGTTGATAGTTGGCGCACCTATTATTGCCATTCCTGTCTTTATGTATTATGGCCTGTATCTCACAGTTGTTCGTTATGTTGAGTATAAAGCTATGTTTGATGTTTCAAAGGCGGTATCGCTGTATGCTTTAATTTCGGGAGTAGTTAGCTTTATGACTGCCATTGAAGGAATTCCACGCTCAGTAATAGTTATTAACTGGATGTTGTCATTATTAGTTATTGGTGGGGTTAGAATTTTTGCACGTAACCTGCTTGGCGATAAAGCTCATGATAATAAAAAGCGAGTATTGATTTATGGGGCGGGAGATGCTGGTGTTCAATTGGTATCTGCACTTGAGCACTCTAGTGAGCACTTTCCAGTTGGACTCATAGACGATAACCGATCATTGCAAGGGTGCCGAATTCATGGATTAACCATTTTTCCTGATTATGAGATTAAAGACTTAATTGATAAGCTTAAGTTGGATGAGATTTTGATTGCAATGCCTTCTGCTTCTCGCTCTAGGCGAATGGCTATTATTGATAAATTAGCTTCTTACCCTGTTGCTGTGCGTATTTTACCGGGCGTTTCAGAATTGGCTCAAGGAATGGTAAGCATCAGTGATTTACGTGAAGTGAGTATTAAAGATTTGCTTGGACGTAAGTCGGCAAAGGTTAATTTAAAATTATTGGGTAAAAATATTTCTAATAAGGTTGTTTTGGTTACTGGAGCTGGTGGTTCGATTGGCTCTGAGCTTTGTAAACAAATAATATATCTAAAACCTAAGAAGTTGATTTTGTATGAGATGAGTGAGATAGCTCTTTATACCATTGAAAAAACACTCTCTAACATTGAAGCAGATTCTATTGATATTTATCCAATACTAGGTAGTGTTAATAATAAAAATCGACTAAGTTTTGTTTTTAAGCACTTTGGTGTAGAAACCATATATCATGCAGCGGCTTATAAGCATGTTCCGATGGTAGAGTTTAACAATGCTGAAGGGGTTGAAAATAATATATTTGGCACTCTAAACTGTGCACAAGTAGCCATTGAGGTAAGCGTAGAAACCTTTGTGCTTATATCAACCGATAAAGCAGTGCGTCCAACGAACACCATGGGTGCGACAAAGCGGAGTGCAGAGTTGGTATTACAAGCTTTAGCTGATAAGCAAAGTATTACAAGGTTTAGTATTGTGCGTTTTGGTAATGTACTAGATTCTAGTGGCTCTGTAATTCCTTTATTTAAACAGCAGATTAAAAAAGGCGGGCCAATAACAGTAACTCATAAAGATATTATTCGTTATTTTATGACTATACCTGAAGCAGTAGAGCTTGTGCTTCAGGCAGGCTCTATGAGTTCTGGTGGAGATGTATTTGTATTGGATATGGGAAAGCCAGTGCGTATAAAAGATTTAGCAGAGAAGATGATTCGATTAAGTGGATTAGAGGTAAAAGATGAGTTTAATACTCATGGAGATATTGATATAATTTATACGGGTTTGAGGCCAGGTGAAAAGCTTTATGAAGAACTATTGATTGGAGACAAAGTAACTGAGACTGAAAATCCACTCATTATGCGTGCAGTAGAAGATATGCTTGATTGGGAAGAGCTAAAACCAATTTTAGATAGTCTGAGAGATGCGATTGATAGTGGTGATCAAAAGAGGCTTCGCCAACTCTTAATTCAATTAGTTCCAGGTTTTAAGCCTCAGCATAAGATTAGTGATATTCTATATAAGGGTCTTAATTAGGTTGAGGCCTGTTTATTGACTTTACAGGTTAAGATGTAAATTTAGTTTTTAAAGTTATACTGGTATACGCATTGTAAAATTATTGTCTATGAAAATTGATCTTCACAGTCATTCTTATTATTCAGATGGTGTTCTCTCACCAAGTGAGTTAATAAAGCTTGCGAATCAAGCTGGATGTGATTTATTTTCATTAACGGATCATGATACTACGGATGGAATTGTAGAGGCTCAATTAGAAGCTGATAAATTAAACTTAAATCTTGTTAATGGTGTTGAAATATCTGCATTGTGGCGAAATATGACTATTCACATTCTAGGTTTAGGTGTAGATATAAATAATGATGTTTTACAAACTGGCTTGGAGCATAATCAAAAACTTCGTAAAGAAAGAGCAGAAAAAATTGCTCTTGGACTTTGGCGCTCTGGAATTAAAGACGCACTAGAGAAAACTCAAAGCTTTAGTAAAACTGAAATGCTAACCCGTACACATTTTGCACAGATGTTAATTAGTGAAGGTTATTGTAAGGACATGAAGGCAGTATTTAGGCGTTATTTGACGGGGAAAAAGCCTGGAGGAGTTGGTGTACATTGGGAGGGCTATGATGATGTTGTTAAATGGATTCATGCAGCTGGTGGAAAAGCTCTAATAGCCCATCCACTTAGATATAGA
>MDTF01014148.1_pt1 | contig 10489 bp, 9 predicted proteins | sample 811191 | NCBI WGS metagenome assembly MDTF01 (sample SAMN05326649, study PRJNA326480) | marine metagenome | isolation source: seawater | place: Southern Ocean | collected 2011
AGATAAAGTTAAACTTAATGGAAAAATTGACTGGTCTTAAAAAAATAAAAACTGCAGTTTTTATTTCAGGAACAGGAAGTAATCTAAAAAATATAATAAAATTCTCTAAACAAAAAAAATCACCTATTAAAATAGATCTAATTTTTTCTAATAACAATCATGCTAAGGGCTTAAAATTTGCCAATCAATTCAATATTAAAAAAAAAGTATTTAATTTTAAAAATTTTAAAAATACTGAAAAAAATATATTAATATTGCTTAAAAAAGAAAAAATAAAATTTATTTGCTTAGCTGGCTTTATGAAAATTTTATCTAAAGAATTTATAAAAAAATTTAATGGCAAAATAATTAACATCCACCCCTCTCTACTTCCTAAATATAAAGGTCTTAATACCCATAGTAGAGCTATTAAAAATAAAGAAACCTTTGCTGGATGTACCGTTCATTATGTCACTGCTAAGTTAGATTCTGGAAAAATTATTATACAAAAAAAGATCAAAATAGCAGCCAGAGACACACCAGCTTTGCTAGCAAAAAAAGTTTTGAAACAAGAGCACAAATTGTACCCTGCTGCTATTATGAAAATTTTTTATTAATCTTTAAAAAAGAAATCAATTTCTATTTTAGCGTTTTCAACGCTATCAGAACCATGAACAGAGTTTTTATCAATAGAAATTCCATATTTTTTTCTTATAGTTCCTTCGGCAGCTTCTTCTGGTTTAGTAGCACCCATTAACTCTCTATTTCCCAAAACTGCATTTTCTTTTTCAAGCACCATTACAACTATTGGTCCTGAGGATAAATACGAGCATAAATCGTTATAAAAAGGCTTTGTTTCATGAACTTTATAAAATTGTTCTGCTTCTGATTTTGCTATTTGGATTTTTTTGTCTTTAACAATATTGAAACCTTTATTTTTGAACATTTCTTTAATTTCATTGTCTAGATTTCTTTCTACTGCATCCGGCTTAATAATTGATAATGTTTGTTCTGTATTACTCATAATGTTCCTCTATTAGTTGATTTAATAATCTTACTCCAAAGCCTGTTGCCCCACCTGGATTTAAATTTGCTGCTTTTTTAGAAAAAGCCATACCTGCTATATCCAAGTGTGCCCATGGTGTTTTACTTGTTACAAATCTTTGTAAAAATTGTGCTGCAGTTATCGATCCTGCTCCACCAGAATAATTTATATTTTGCATATCTGCTATTGTTGAGTTTATTAACTTATCATAATCAGCATGCAGTGGAAGTCTCCAAACTTTTTCTTTTACTTTTTCTCCTACCTTAAATATTTTATTTGATAAATCATCGTTGTTAGAGAATAGACCAGCGTACTCTTCTCCTAATGCCATTATTATTGCACCTGTTAAAGTTGCAAGGTCTATCATGAATCTTGGTTTAAATTTTGCTTCTGTAAAACTTAAAGCGTCCGCTAAAACTAGTCTTCCTTCAGCATCAGTATTTAAAACTTCAATAGTTTTACCATTATAAGCTTTGACTATATCTCCTGGTCTTTGAGCATTTCCACCTGGCATATTTTCAACTAAACCAACCACACCAACTGCGTTCACATTTGCTTTTCTGGTAGCTAATGTTTGAATTAACCCTGCCACAACAGCTGATCCTGCCATATCATATTTCATTTCTTCCATGAATTTTGCAGGTTTTAAAGAAATACCACCAGTATCAAAACAAACACCCTTTCCAACAAATGATAATGGAGCTTTTTTATCTTTTTTATTTCCATACCACTCAAGTGTAACAAGAAACGATTCATTTACGCTTCCTCTTCCAACACCCAATAAAGAATGCATTCCCAACTTTTTCATTTGAGATTCATTATAAGTAGTAACTTTAATTCCTAATTTTCTTAATTTCAAAAGCCTGTTTGCATATTCTTTTGGGTTAAGAACATTTGGTGGTTCAGACACAAGGTCTCTTGCAAAAAAAGTTCCCTCTTCAATTGCCTTGAATCTTAATTTATCTTGAATTGTTACTTTGTTTTTATTTCCAATTATATTTATAGAAATAATTTTTTGTTTTTTTTTGATTTATAGAGATTAAATTCATAAGACTTAAGTTTTAATCCATGTAAAAAATAGCCTATAAAACTTTCATATTTACTACCTGCGCTATCTGAATTTACAAAATATTCACTTTTATTTTCGTAATTGATACGCCCATAAAATTCAGCTCCTAAATTTTCTATATCAGAGGTCTCTAAATTATTTTTAATAGATACCAATATTATTTTTTTTTTTGCAGTTATCTCAAAAATAAATAAATTTTTTGTTAAATCACTACTTTTTAATAAGTCACTTATGTAAGAAAACTCTGAATTTGAAATATATTTTTTTAAATTGCTTATATTGAATTTTTCATCAGCAAATAAGACTAGATTAGTTGTGGTTTTTTTGGGGCTATTATTTTTATAGTTAATTTGAATAGTCATAAATTTTAAATACACTCTATACGAGTTGAGTGCTATATATGAAAAAAACTAATACATTTCAATGAAAAAAATTATTTTTAGGAAGATACTACTTGATTGTTTAAAATTTTTTATACTAGCATTATCAAGTATTAGTATAATTATCTGGGTCTTGCAGGCTGTAAATTTTTTAGACTTTATAATTGAAGATGGTCATGGATTTTTAGTTTATATTAAATATACATTTCTTAGCTTTCCAAGAATTATTAGTAGAATTTTCCCATTTATTTTATTTTTTTCAATTACATATGTACTTTTAAAATATGAAGATGAAAACGAATTAGTGATTTTTTGGAATTTTGGGATTAACAAAATTAAATTTATAAATTTTTTCATCAAATTTTCTTTTTTATTTTTAATAATTAACATATTATTAAACTCCTTAATTGTGCCTAGCTCACAAGATAAAGCAAGGTCATATATTAGATCATCTGAATTAGATTTTTTTGAAAGTATATTAAAACCAAAAAAATTTATTGATATTGTAAATAACTTAACAATATATTTTAATGAAAAAACAGATGATGGAAACTTAAAAAATATTTTTTTGAAAGACAATTCAAGAGTTGATGGATATCAAGTTACTTATGCAAAAACTGGTAAATTTGAATTACGTGGAGATAAAAAAATGCTAGTTTTATACAATGGTAAAACAATTGACAATCAAGCTGGGCAATTATCAGAATTTACTTTTAATAAAACAGATTTCAACATGGATCGGTTTAACTCCAAAACTACTGGTCAAACAAAAACTCAGGAAAACTCAACAACTGAACTTTTAAGATGTGCATTAATTTTACAAAAAATTATTGGGATAGAAAAAAATACTATGCGTATTTATGGTTTTACAAATTGTAGACTCGATAATTTAGAAAATATTTATCAAGAATTATACAGAAGAATCATATTACCTTTTTACAATGTGTTACTGGTAATGATTGCATTATTAATAATTTTAAAATCAAAAAATGAAAAATCCTTCAGTTCATATAAAATTAAAGTTTATATTTTTGGCTTCATGCTTATAATTTTTTTAGAAACTTCTATAAAATTTGTAAATACGAATATTGAAAAAAATTATTTTCTTCTATTGTTGCCAATTATTATTTTTTTAAGCTTATACACTTATTTTATCAAAAAATTAAATTTTAAAAAAATATGAAAACATATATTAAATTTTTGTTAAATCTTTTTTTTAATTCATTATGGAAAACGTTTTTTGTTTTCTTTGGAATAGTTTTAATTTCAAATACAATAGAACAGCTTCAATTTTTTAGAAAAATTGATACCGGTTTCTCTATTCCTTTAATCTTATCAACTTTAAACACACCATCAGTTGTATTTGAAATTTTGCCATTTATTTTTTTAATATCAACTCAATTTTTTTTTATCAAATTAATTAATAATCGTGAATTAGAAATTCTTAAATACTCTGGATTAAATAATTTAAAGATTATTAGGATAATTGGGCTATTTTCATTTTTTTTAGGATTTATTCTAATAATTTTTTATTATAATTTTTCATCAATACTTAAAAGTAAATATTTAGAAGTTAAAAACAGCTATACTAGTGATGACCGCTATCTTGCTGTTATCACAAACAATGGTTTATGGATAAAAGATGAGATAGATGATAAAATTAATATAATTAATGCAGAAGAAGTGAGGGATCACTTTTTAAACGAAGTTTTAATTAATCAGTTTAACAAGAAATTTGAGCTTATTAAAACAATTGAAAGTAGAAAAATTGATATTTCAGATCAAAATTGGAAGATCTTAGAGCCAAAAATTTCACAAAATAATTCTTCTCAAGAATTTTTAGAAATTAACTTTAAGTCTAATTTTGATTTAGAAAAAATTAATAGTTTGTTCTCCAACCTATCTTCATTAACAATATATGGCTTAATCAATTTAAGAAAAAGTTATAATGATCTTGATTATTCTTTAATTGAAATAGATTCACATCTTTACAAAATAATTTCTTATCCTGTGTATTTAATGTTAATTACTATATTAACAGCAATCATTATGTTTAATATTGGGTATCAAAAAAATTCTTTATTTAAAATTATTTTAGGTATTTTTTTATCAGTAATTATCTATTATATAAGTAATTTTTTTAAAGTACTTGGAACAACTGAAAAAATTCCATTATTACTTTCAATTTGGTTTCCTTTAATTATACTGACAATAATCAACCTAACTTTTATCTTAAGATTAAATGAAAAATAAATTTATAAAAATTATTCTATTATTTCATATTATTCTTAATTTTAATTCCAAAATTCTAGCAGAAGATTTTATATTTGATGTTTCTGAATTAGAAATCACAGAAAATGGCAATGTTTATAATGGTAAAAATGGTGGAAAAGTTACTACGGATAATGGAATTGTTATTTTTGCTGAAAATTTTATTTATAATAAACTTACCACTTTACTGGAGGCCAAAGGAAATGTTGTCTTTGTAGATAATATTAAGAATATAACTATTTGGTCAGAAGAAATGTTTTACTTAAAAAATAAAGAACTAGCATACACAAAAGGAATGAGTAATGCTGCAAATGGAGAAAATGTCTTAATAAATTCTAGTGAATTTTTTAAATATAATAAACTAACTTCAGTTTTGGAGGCTAAAGGTGATGTGGAGATTGTAGATAATATCAAAAATATAAAGATTGAAGCAGAACAAGTTTTTCATCTAATAAATGATGAAAAATTTTTTACTAAAGGAAAAACAAAAGTAGATGTGAATAATGAATATTTTTCAGATACTGAAGACCTAGTTTTTACTCGAAAAGATATGGTTTTATCTTCAGAAAAAAAAACAATCATTACAGATACAATTAATAATGTTTATATATTAGATAAATTTAAACATTTAATTAATGATGAAATTCTAAAAGGTGAAAATGTAATAGTAAGCACAAATTCCGAAAATAATCAAAATGACAAATATTATTTAGATGTGGGTTTTTTTAACCTTAAGAATAATAAGTTTTTAGCTAAAGACGTTGTTATTAATTTTCACAAAAATATGTTTGACGATGATGATAATGATCCTAGGCTAAAAGGTACCAATGCATCGGGCGATGAATTTAACACCTTTGTAAATAAAGGTACCTTCACAACTTGTAAAAAAGACGATAAATGTCCTCCATGGCTAATAGAGGCTGAAAAAATTCACCACGATAAAGTTAAAAAACGAATTATATATAAAGATGCATGGTTAAAAATTTACGATATTCCTGTTGTATATTTTCCAAAATTTTTCCACCCCGACCCTACTGTGAAAAGACAGTCTGGTTTTTTAAGACCTAGTTTTGAGGGCTCTGAATTGCTTGGAACATCGGTACGTACTCCCTATTTTTTCGTTATTTCTGATGATAAAGATTTGACAATAAAACCTAGGTTTTATGAAGATAAAACAAAATTTGTTTTTCAAAATGAATATAGACAAAAAACTAAAAACTTAACTACGACTGCAGACTTTAGTTATACTAGGGGCTATCAAGCCAAACCTAAACGTAATGATGATGATAAAGATTCTCGAACTCATTTTTTCTCAAATACACTAATGAATCTTAATTTTGATAATTTTTTAAGGAGTGATTTAGAAATACAATTACAAAAAGTATCTAACGATACTTATTTAAAAATTTTTGAATTATATTCACCTTTAATGAAGACGACTCCTTCGACTTTAGAGTCATCAATGAAGCTTAGTCTTGAAAAAAAAGATTCTTATGTCTTTAACGCTTCAGCTATACAGTATGAAGCTTTAAGCACAGGAATAAGTAGTGATAGATTTCAGTATATTTTTCCATCATATGATTTTTCAAAAACAATTGAATTTGACAATTCAGATTCATATTTTGGTTTCTCTTCTACTGGGAAAAACAGTTTAAAAGATACAAATAATTTAAGTACAAATATAACAAATAATTTAAATTATTATTCAGCTAATAGCTATTTAGATATTGGTATTAAAAACAACTTTGGCGTATACATAAAAAACCTAAATTCTATTGGTAAAAATCATGCTATCTATAAAAATAGTCCACAAGCTGAACTAACATCTGCCTATAACTTTAATACCTCTATTCCTTTTATAAAAAAAAATTCACAAACTATAAATACTTTGGAACCAAAACTATCTCTTATGTACAGTCCTCATGTAATGAAAAATCATAATAGCGATGCTAGTATGATAACCATGTCCAACATATATTCTGTTAATAGGTTGGGTATGGCCGATTCATTTGAAGAAGGCGCGTCACTAACAATTGGAATTGATTACAGAAAAGAAAAGATAGCAAGTAATGATAAACAAAAAAAAATAAACAATGACGATGAAGATGAGCTTAAATTGATTGAGGATTTTTTTGAATTTAAACTTGCCACTGTTATAAGAAATAAAGAAGAAAAAAATGTTTCTTCAAGCAGCACAATAAATAGAACTACTTCAAATATTATAGGACAAATGAATTATGCTTTATCAGATCATGTTTTATTAAATTACGACTTCTCTATAGATAATGATTTAAGCTCATTTGAATACACCTCAGTAGACACCACGCTAGCTTATGGTAATTTTTCAACTACACTATCATTTATGGAAAAAAATGGACCAATTGGTGATGTTAATTTAATCTCCAACACATCAAAATATAAGTTCAATGAAAATAATTCAATTCAATTTGCAACTAGAAAAAATAGAAAAATAAATCTCACAGAATATTATGATTTAGTTTATGAATACAAAAATGACTGCTTGACAGCTGGAGTTAGGTGGAACAAAAAATACTATAAAGATGCTGACTTAAAACCTGTAGAGGAATTATTTTTTTCTATCACAATAGTTCCATTAGGGACATTTACACCTGAGGGGATTACAAGAACTAGGGATGGAAAATAAGAATTTATGAGAAAAATTTTTTACATACTGTTATTCATCTTTAACATTAATAATAGTTTTGCCATTGAATCAAAGATAATTTATGAAATAGAAAATGAATTAATTACTAATATTGATATTAAAAATGAATTTAAATATTTATCTGCATTAAACAATCAATTACAAAATTTAGAAAAAGAAAAAATATTTAATATCGCAAAAACATCCATAATTCGTGAAAAAATTAAGAAAATTGAAATACTTAAAAATTTTAAGAGCCTGAATATAGAAAAAAAATATTTAGAACTTCGAATAGAAAATACTTATAGCAAGTTAGGCTTAAATTCATATGAAGAATTTAAAGATTATTTAATTAATTATAATTTAGACATAAAAAATATAGAAGAAAAAATTCAAATAGAGGCTTTGTGGAATCAGCTAATTTTAAATAAATATCTCTCAAAAATTAGTATAGATATCGATCAAATTAAAAAAGAGATCAATAAAACAAAATCCATAACCACTAAAAATTACCTTTTATCAGAAATTATATTTGAAATTGAAAATAAAGATGAGCTAGATAAAAAGTATACTTTAATTAAAAAAAGCATTGATGATATCGGTTTTAAAAATACAGTTTCAACTTATAGTATTTCAGATACATCTAAAACCGGTGGAAACCTAGGTTGGGTTAATGAAAATTCATTAAATAAAATAATTAAAAAAAATATTCTATTATTGAAAGAAGGTGAGATTAGCAAGCCACTTCTAATACCAGGTGGTGTACTAGTTCTAAAAATTAATGATATAAAAAGTGAAAATACTAAATTAGATCCTGAGATAGAATTAAAAAAAATAATTAACTTCCAAAGAAATAAACAGCTAAATCAATATTCAAAAATTTACTTCAATAAAATAAAAAAAAATCTTGAATTAAATGAATAAACAACCCATAGTATTAATAGGTGGCGAACCTAATAGCATATTTCTAGAAATTTTTTTTAAGAGTATTACAAAAATTAATTATGGTAGCCCTTTAATAATTATTGCTTCAAAGAATCTATTAGTTAAACAAATGAAGATGTTAGGATTCAACTTTAAAATAAATTTAATAGACCAAAATAATTTAAATTTAAGAAAATTAAATAATAAAAAAATTAACATAATTAATGTTAACTATAATTTTAAATATCCTTTTGAAAAAATTACTGTGAAATCTAATAATTATATAAAAAACTGTTTTGAAATGGCTTTAAAGATATTAAAAAAAAATAAGTTAACCAAGTTTATAAATGGACCTATTTCAAAAAAACATTTTTTAAGAAAGAGGTTTTTAGGTATTACAGAATATTTAGCCTATAAAAATAATGTAACTGATAAGGTCGCAATGCTCATTTACAATAAAAAACTATCAGTAAGTCCTATTACAACTCATCTTCCTTTAAAACAGGTTCACAAAAATATATCAAAAAAAAAAATAATTAATCAAGTTATCTTAATTAATAAATTCTACAAAAAAGAATTTAAAAAATACCCCAGGATTGCAATAACCGGTCTGAATCCTCATTGTGAAAGTAATTACACGTCTAGTGAGGAAGAAAGTGTAATCAAACCAGCCATCAAAAGTTTAATTAAAAAAGGAACTAAAGTTGCTGGACCATTTGCAGCTGACACTATATTTCTTAAAGAACAGTCAAAAAAATATGATGTTATTATTGGGATGTATCATGATCAGGTTCTAACACCTTTAAAAACATTGTTTGGTTTTGATGCAATAAATATAACCTTAGGTCTTCCATTTATTCGTATTTCTCCAGATCATGGCCCTAACACAATTATGTTAGGTAAAAATAAATCTGACCCTAGAAGCTTAATAGAAGCTATAAAATTCTTGGACAAATAAATGTTTATTAAACCAAAAAAAAGTTTAGGACAAAATTTTTTAATAGATCGAAATGTACTAGAGCAAATCGTTGATGTGGTTGAAATTGAAAATAAAGAAGTTTTAGAAATAGGCCCAGGTAGTGGAAATTTAACCACATTTATTCTAAAAAAGAATCCAAAAAAGGTCTACGTTATAGAAAAGGATGATGAACTAGCTCTATTACTGCAAGATAAATTTACTAATGAAATTATGATTATTAATGATGATGTTTTACAAATATCTGAAGATAAAATTTCTAGTGAAAAACTTACTGTGTTTGGAAATCTACCTTATAATATTTCAACCGAAATTCTTTCAAAATGGATAATAAACTTAGATAAAAAAATCTGGTTTGAAAGCTTGATATTAATGTTTCAAAAAGAAGTTGCTGAAAGAATCGTTGCGGCGTCTAATACCTCAAAATATGGAAGGCTATCTATTTTATCACGATGGAAATTAGATATTAAAAAAATAATAGATATTAAACCTCAAAGTTTTTCTCCAAGACCAAAGATTGATAGTACGCTATTGCTATTTACTCCAAGAGAAAAAGTTTTCGAACTAAAAGATGCAAAAAACCTTGAAATGATTACTAGAGTTTTTTTTAGTCAAAGGCGAAAAATGCTTAAAAAACCCTTTAACCAAGTTTTTAATAATGCAAAAGAAGTTGCTGATAAATTTAATATTGATCTTAATCTTAGGCCTCAAAATCTTGAACCTGAAATGTACTTTAAACTTGTTAAAGAATATGAGAGTTTAAGACGTTAATTTGTTAACATGTTTTCTAATATACTCTTGATCGTAATCTTTTGAGCCATTATTAATTTCTGCATCAATTAAATTACTAATTTTAGAATAACACTCATCAAGGTCATCATTTATAATTACATAGTCATAATTTATCCAATGCAATACATCTCTGCTGAACTCTTTCATTCTTTCCTCTACGATTAACTTATCCTTCATATCTCTGTTGGATAGTCTATCAAATAAAACTTCTTTACTTGGTGGAAGTATGAAAAAAGTGATCAACTTATAGTTTAATTTTTTATTCTTAATTTGATCTGCTCCCTGCCAATCAATATCAAATATTACGTTTTCACCTTTTTCTAATTTTTCTATAACAGGTGTTCTTGTTGTTCCATAAAGATGATTAAAAACTCTTGCATATTCCAAA
>MDTF01011676.1_pt1 | contig 10487 bp, 11 predicted proteins | sample 811191 | NCBI WGS metagenome assembly MDTF01 (sample SAMN05326649, study PRJNA326480) | marine metagenome | isolation source: seawater | place: Southern Ocean | collected 2011
ACAAAAAAATTTGTGTCAATAAAAAAATTAGTTACACTAATTTTAAAGATCTTAAAAAGAAAAACAACATTAATTAAAAACACCAAAGAAAGAGATGGAAAAGATTTTGGGTATTTTTTAAATACCTCAAAAATTATAAAAGAATATAAATGGAGAGATAAAACAAGCTTAGAACAGGGATTAAAAGAAACTATTTACTGGATAAAAAATAATTTACATATAATTAATAATTTAAACTTAAACTATAAACATAAAAAATGAAAAAAATTTTAGTTACAGGCGGCGGTGGCTATGTTGGTACACTTTTGATTGATGAGTTATTAAATAATGGCCATCAAATAACAGTGTTGGATACATTTTGGTTTGGAAATTTTTTACAAAAAAATAAAAACTTAGAAATTATTAAAGAAGATATACGAAATTTATCAATTGAAAAAATTAAAGGTCATCAAACAATTATTCATTTAGCAAACATAGCAAATGACCCTACCGTAGCAATGGATCCAGAACTTTCATGGAATGTAAACGTGTTAGGAACGCATAGTCTAATAGATAAAGCTAGTAGGGCGGGTGTTGAGCATTTTATTTTTGGAAGTTCAGGAAGTGTATATGGAGTCAAAGAGGAACCCAATGTAGTTGAGGATATGGTATTAGTTCCAATTTCTACATACAATAAAACAAAGATGATCGCAGAAAGAGTAATTATGAGTTACTCAGAAAGTTTAAAAGTTCATTGTATAAGGCCAGCTACAGTATGTGGTTATTCTCCCAGAATGCGATTAGATATATCTGTCAACCTATTAACAATGCAAGCCCTAAAATATGGAGAAATAACAGTTTTTGGAGGAAGTCAAACTAGACCCAATATAAATATAAAAGATATGATTAACGTCTACCTTCACTTTATAAATAACAGTAATATTGAAAATGGATATTATAATGCTGGTTTAGAAAATATGACTATTCTTAAAATAGCAGAGATTATAAAAGAAAAAACAGGAGCAACAATTAAGATTGAACCATCTAATGATCCAAGGTCTTACAGACAAAATTCAGATAAATTGATTTCTACTGGCTTTAAATTTCAATACAACGTTGTTAATGCAATTGAGGAAATTATTGCTAAATATAATAATAAAATTTTAGAGGATAAGGAAATTTATTATAATCTTAAAGTGATGAAAAATTTAAAGTTAGATAAAATAAAAAACTAGAATGAATAATAATTTTAAATTAGGAAAAGAAATAGATTTATTAGAAAAATATCCTAAAGCCAAAAGAGATCTTAATGCTAGAGAACAAACAAAATCAGAAAAAGTAAGAGAAATAGCTAGAAAATTTGAAAAAGATTTTTTTGATGGAGGTAGAGAGTATGGTTATGGTGGATTTAATTATAACGAAAAATACTGGATAGAAGTAGTTAAAGATTTTCAAAAATACTGGAAACTTGATTCTAATAGTAAAGTTTTAGATGTAGGCTGTGCAAAAGGATTTATGATTTATGATATAATGAAATTAATCCCAGAAATTAAGGTTAAAGGTATAGATATATCAAAATATGCGATAGAAAATAGCAAAGAAGAGGTCAGAGAATATTTAATGGTAGGAGACGCAAAAAATTTGCCGTTTGAGGATAATGAATTTGATGTAGTTATTTCAATAAATTCAATTCATAATCTGGATATTGAAAATTGTGGAAAAGCTCTAAGAGAAATTGAAAGAGTAAGCAAAAAAAATTCCTTCATAACCGTTGATGCTTATAGAGATGATAACGAAAAAAAAAGAATGGAAGCATGGAATCTTACTGCAAAAACAATAATGTCAGTAGAAGATTGGAAATATTTTTTTAAAAAAAATAATTATAGTGGGGATTTTTTTTGGTTTATTCCTTAGACAAAAAAAAATCATTAAGTATTTATAGAAAAATGCAACTCCTTAGAGCTGTGGAGGAAACAATAGCATCAAAATATCATGAAAAAAAGATGAGATGTCCTGTTCATTTAGCAATCGGCCAAGAGGCTGTATCCGCTGCTTTTTCTGAGGTAGTAAAAAAGAGTGATTTTGCAATGAGCTCTCATAGGGCTCATCTACATTTCTTAGCTAAAGGAGGCTCTTTAAGAGCTATGATTGCAGAAATTTATGGAAAAAAAAGTGGCTGCTCCTCAGGCAAAGGTGGCTCAATGCACTTAATAGACTTAAAAGTAAATTTTATGGGATCGACGGCGATAGTAGGCAATACCATACCAGTATCTGCCGGATTAGCATTAGCATCTAAAATTAAAAAAGAAAAAAATATTACTTATGTTTTTTTTGGTGATGGGGCCATTGAAGAGGGGGCTTTTTATGAAACTGTAAACTTTGCAATTGTAAAAAATTTACCTATTATTTTTGTTTGTGAAAATAATTTCTATTCAGTTTATACATCTTTAATATCAAGACAGCCAAAAAACAGAAAAATTTTTAAAATGGTAGAAGCAATGGGTATCAAAACTTATAAGACCGATGGAAATGATGTTCATAAATGTTATGAAACATTTTTAAATTCAAAAAATTATTTGATCAAAAATAATCGACCAATATTTATAGAATTTGAAACATACAGACACTTAGAGCATTGTGGACCAAATAATGACGATATACTTGATTATAGAAGTAAAGAAGAAATCAATAAATGGAAAAAAAAAGATCCATTGAAAAAATTTGAAAATTTACTTATTAAAAAAAATTTTCTTGATAAACAAAAAATATATTTAATAAAAAATAAAATAAAAAAAACTATTACTTTGGCTTTTGATAAAGCTGAAAAAGACAAGTTTCCAAAACAAAGTGATGCCTACAAAGGTCTATATGCCTAAAATTTCATTTGCAGAGGCTATTAATTTTGCAATCTCAAGAGCAATGACTAAAGATAAAAATATGATTTGTTATGGGCTAGGTGTTACTGACCCAAAAAGCATATTTGGAACAACAAAAAACTTAGAAAAAAAATTTGGAAAAAAAAGAGTATTTGATGTTCCGAACTCAGAAAATGCCTTAACAGGTATTTCAGTCGGGTTGGCATTGAACGGCGTAAGATCAGTAGTTTCTCATCAGAGATTAGATTTTTTTTTGTTAGCTTTTGATCAATTAATTAATTCTGCTGCAAAGTGGTATTATATGTTTGGTTCAAAAAAATCAGTACCAATTACAATAAGATTGATTATTGGTAGAGGTTGGGGTCAGGGACCAACTCATTCTCAAAGTTTGCAGTCAGTCTTTGCCCACATACCTGGGCTTAAGGTTGTAATCCCATCGAGCCCACAAAATGCTCAAGAGTTATTGCTTGCTTCAATTTTTGATCCAAATCCAGTTGTTTTTTTAGAGCATAGGTGGCTTCATAATTTAAAATCAAATGTTTCACAAAAAAAAATAAAAAAACTTACAGGATCGAATATTCTCAAAAGAGGAAAAGATCTTACAATTATAACCATGTCCTTTGCGGTGATGGACGTTTTGGATATTGCAAAAAGAATGAGTAAAGAAAGCATTGATATTGAAGTAATTGATCTAAGTGTAATAAAACCAATATCGTGGAATAATATAATTAAATCTGTAAAAAAAACTGGTAAAATGATGTTAATTGATACTGGTGCTTATTCAGGATCAATATCTTCAGAGATAATTTCAGAAATTTGCATTAAACATCATTCCATATTGAAAAAGCCACCGATAAAAATTGCTATGCCAGATTTTCCAGAACCAACAAGCTATGGTTTAACAAAAAATTTTTATTTTGATAAGATTAAGATAGTAAAAAATATTAAAAAAATTCTTAATATAAAAAGAAAATTAAAAGTTGAAAATGAGATAAAAAAACCAATTCATCACGATATTCCTGGTAAATGGTTCACTGGGCCATTTTAAAAAATTAATTAAATTAGCTTATTAATACTTTAAGGGTATTTTTTGTAAAAATTTTTAATTACTTTTATTATTATTTTTAAATCTTCAAATTCCAGTCCTGGACCACTAGTCAAATATAAATTATTTTTTTCATAATCTTGAGAATTTATAAACCCAATTTTATTTTTTTTATGTTTTATATACTTAACTCTTTCAAAATTAGGACTGACCAATCTATTTTCTATGTTATTTTTATTTAGATAGGCAACGAGTTTTTTTCTATCAAAAACTTTAAATTCGTTATAAACAGGAACTTCTCCTTTAGCTAAATTTATGTTTATTGGTTTTATAAACTTGTCGTATGGCTTAAGTTTTTTCGTTAAATAAATATAGTTTTTTTTATTGATATTTAATTTATTGTTTAAGGTTTTGAGTTGTTCTATTCCCATTGCAGACTGTATAGAACTAATTTGAAAGTTACCTCCAAATTTATCCCAAGCATCAATATTTTGGATATTTGAAAAACCATGCCTCCTCATATCATAAATCTTTTTTGCTAATTTTTTATTATTTGTAACTAAAAAACCTCCCAAGCCAGTAGTTATCATTTTTGTAGAAGATGTTGAAAATATTCCTATATCTCCATGTGTTCCAAGAAACTTATTATTAAGCTTAATTCCAAATGCTTGTGCGGCATCCTCAACTAAAAAAATTTTATTTTTTTTACAAATTCTTTTTAATTTCTTAATGTTTGCTGATCTACCGTTCATGTAGATTGGGAAAATTATTTTTGTTTTTTTTGTAATTGCACCTTCAATTTTACTTGTATCAATTATTGGTCTATTTTTTTCAACATCAACAATTATTGGGACTGCACCAATAATTTTACAAGCATTTATTACTGAGATCCATCCTATATTTGGTATAATAATTTCGTCACCATGATTGATATCAAGAGCTAGAAAAGCAAGTAAAGTTCCCATGCTACCACTGGAAACAGCTATAGAATACTTGACATTTAAAAATTTACAAATATCTGCCTCATATTTAGAAGTATAGTTACCAGTAGTTAGGTCTTCTGCTTTTATTATTTTCGATATATTGGCTATGAACTGAGGTTTTTCTAGTTTTTTATGCCACCATTGTTGTTTTTTTTTTTTTCATTTATAAAGTAATTTATTTAAGAATATTAATATATCATATTATTTTTAAACCTAAGACTATTATAATCTACTGTAATTTTAAATGTATAAAAATAACACACTTAATTATTTTGAGAAAAATGGATTTATGAAAATAAATTTAGATAAAAAATATTTAAAAGATTATGTTTCATTTAAAAAAACTATAAAGAAAAGTTTTGCAAAAAACTTTAAAAACAATAGTTTTGAAAAATTTCATTTAGATGTCACATTTGATAAAATTAATGATATCAGGATGAAAGTAATAGAAAAAATTAACAAGGATAAGAAAATTAAACAAAATATCTATCTTTCAGCAAAAAAAATTTTAAATCAGATGGTGGGGCCTGATATAATAGTCCAAAAAAACATTAATTTAGCTATACAAATGCCAAAAGACCAGAGTAGAGCTTTATTTCACAAAGATACACCGCTGTCATCAAAACATGAGGCGGTAATATGGGTGCCTTTAGTTGATTGTAAGCAATCCATGTGTATGACAATGATTCCCAAAAAGTATCACGACGAAGCAGATAGTCTATTGAAAAAAACTAACGAAAAAATTTATGAAAAATTCGCAAAAAAATATGGAATTACTATCCCTGTTAAATTTGGGCAAGCCTTAATATTTAATACAAATAATTTTCACTATATACCAGTTAACCAAACAAAAAATACAAGGTGGTCACTAAACTTAAGATTTAAAAATTTATTTACACCATACGGTGAAAGAAATTTATTAGATTATTATCAAATAATTAATACATCGCCTATATCAAGACTTTTAAACAGTTAATTATAATGAAATCAAAAAAAGATACTTTTTTTTTAAATACAGAGTTGTTTTGTTATCCAGACACGCTATTAAACAAATTTATTCCTCAAGCTTGGCAACTTTTTATTATGAAGTCATTTATATCGGAATATAAAAAAAAAATTTCTTTTTATACTGGTGAAAGTCATAAGACTTACAAAAAAATGACTTTATTAAAGAACAAACTAAATGAAAAACCTAAATTGCATGGGTTTGTTTTTTTTTCATTTTTACAATTTTGCTATAACAAAGAAAATAACTTAGAAATTATGGAAGAATGTTTAAATAAAAATTACAGCATTTACTTGGCAAGAGAAAAAATTGTTATAAGAAACATGTCAGAATTTAAAAAAAAAAAGTTAGATTTTTTTTATTTTACTAAAACAAATAAAGCTTTAATCAAATCAATACTGGAAAACTTTAAATATTAAAAAATAAATATTAGTTAAATTTTTTTTTATCTACAAACATGGTAAATTCTATGCTTACTCTTGTATGTGAGCTATTATTGACACTACCACCATGAATCAAACTATCGCTAAATATAATTATTGTACCAGGCGAGCAGTTTAATTTTTTTACCTTATTTTCTAAATTAGGCAATTTAAATAAAGGCTTTTTTTCACCATCTCTGTTTTCATAAGAATATTTAAATTTTCTAAGTTGAGATCCGGGAAATACTTTAAGACCATTTAATCCTTCACACCAAAGAGAAATCCAGCACTTAACTCTCACCTTACCTTTTGGAGTAAAATCTTTATTCAGTTCCCAAAACCACCTATCACAATGCATAGAGCCCACATCCGATTTTTTTTTTGGTCTAACTATTCGCCAATATATTTCTTCATGCCCTATATTATATTCGTCACTAATTTTAAAATTTCCAAAGGTTTTCTTAAGTTCATTTATAAAAGAAAGTTTAATAAACTTTTCAGATTTTTTTTTGACTAATGTTCGAGATCTCATAGGCCAATTTTTTTTGTGGTCAATATATTTTGAAATTTTATGATAATTTGAAATTGTTCCTTTTTTAGATAACTTTTCTAGAGAGGGATAGTTTTTGTTAATATTTTTTAAATAGTGATCATTAACAATTTTTCTAATACTTTCCAACTCAGAGTCTTTTAATTTTAATTGGAAATAGCCTTTGCCATACTTAAGTTCACTTATTTTATCCATGGATTACAAAAATGTATTTATTAAGTTTATAATATTGCTAAATTATATTACAACAAATATTTAATACTTCAAAAATTCTAAATTAAATGCAAAATCTTAATTTTAAAGCAGCAGTTTTGTTTAAACAAAAAAATAAATTAAAAGTTGTAAATATTAAGCCACAAAAAATACTTTTTAAGGGGCAAGTTTTAGTAAAAATTATTTATAGTGGAATTTGTGGCTCCCAATTAGGAGAAATTTCTGGCGTTAAAGGTAGAGATGGCTTTCTTCCACACCTTCTTGGGCACGAGGCTACTGGAATAGTTAAGGAAATTGGACCTGGTGTTAAAAACTTTAAAAGATCCAATAAAGTTATTTTACATTGGAAAGTATCGAAAGGAGTTAATGCAGCCAACCCATCTTATTTTTATAAAAATAAAAAAATTAATTCTGGAAAAGTAACTACATTTTCTCAATATTCAATTGTATCTGAAAATAGACTAACCAAGATCCCGAAAGGCTTAGGTTTTAAAAACTCGGTAATTTTTGGTTGTGCAGCTACTACTGGTTATGGCGTAGTTAACAAAGATGCTAAAATTAAAAAAAATGAAAGTGTTATTATATTCGGATGTGGAGGAGTAGGATTAAGTGTATTGCAAGCAGCAGCGATTAATAAAGCTAAATTAATACTAGTTGTAGATAAAAATAAAAAGCAAATACTTTTTTCAAAAAAATATGGAGCAACCCATCAATTTTTATTTAAAAATAACTTTAAGAAATTAGATGAATTAATTAATAAATTAACTAAAAATAAAAAATTTAATACTTTTATAGATACTACAGGCAATAAAAAAGTAATTGAATTTGGTCTCAGCACAATAAAGCCATCAAATGGGAAATTGGTACTTGTTGGCGTGCAGAAATATAATGAAAAAGTATCATTTAACACTCTACAGGTACAACTTGGAAAAAAAATAATAGGAACACATGGGGGAAATACTAGACCACACATAGATATACCGAGGATTAATAATTTATTTAAAGCTAATAATGTAAATTTAAATAAATTTTATACAAAAGTTTATTCACTAAATGATATAAACAAAGCAATCTCTGATATGAAAAATGGAAAAATTCAAGGACGTTGTTTAATTAAAATGCATTAATTTTATGAAAAAAAAAAATATTAATTTGCGGAAATTTTAATATCGTTCATTCAGGACATATAAGAATTTTTGAATTTGCAAAAAAAATGAACACAAAATTAATTGTAGGTGTTTTTTGTGATAAGAAAGCTGGAAAAAAAGTATTTATTAAAGAAAAGCAGAGACTTGAATGTGTAAAATCTAATACATTCGTTGATGAGGTTCACCTTATAAACTCGTCACTTAAAAATTTTATTTTAAAAATCAAACCAGATATTTTATTAAAAGGTCAAGAATTTGAAAAAACTAATAACCCTGAATTAAAATATTTAGACAAAATTGGTGCTAAATTGATTTTTGGCTCAGGAAGCACTAATTACTCATCATTAGAAATGATTTCAAATGAGTTTATAGATAATAATTATAGTCAATTGGTGCATGAAAAAGACTATTTAGATAGACATCAAATTAATTCCAAAAAGCTAATTAATATTACTAAAAAATTTAACAAGCTTAAAGTAGCTGTAATTGGTGACAGTATTATTGACGAATATATATTAACCAATCCTATCGGCATGTCTAGAGAGGACACAACTATTGTTGTTGCTCCCATTAGTAGTAACCTTTTCGTTGGTGGAGCAGCAATTGTGGCTGCACACGCAGCAAGTCTGGGTGCTGAATCTTCACTTTTTACAATTAATGGAAAAGACAAATATAATAAATTTTTAGAAAAAAAAATTAAAAAATTATAATGTAAAAAGTAACATCTTTATTGATGATAGTAGAAATACCAATCTTAAAAAAAGATATAGAGTACCAGAAAAAACACTCTTAAGAGTGAACTTGTACGATCAAAGAGAAATATCAAAAAAAATACAAGATAAAATATTTAATAAAATTAAAAAAATTTCATCAAAATTAGACTTATTAGTTTTTTCTGATTTTAATTTTGGTTGTTTACCAGCAGAGTTAGTAAAAAATATTTTGTCATATTTAAAGAAAAAAAATATTTTTATTGTTGCTGATAGTCAAACTTCATCACAAATAGGAAATATTGGAAAATTTAAAAATGTAAATTTGATTACACCAACAGAACATGAGGCTAGAGTAGAACTAAAAGATTTTACATCGGGAATAGTCAAAATTTCCTTAGATTTGATAAAAGAAACTCAAACAAAAGACTTAATGCTAACTTTAAATAAAGAAGGAGTTTTAATTCAAGGAGGAAGCAAATATCAGTCACAAACAGAAAAGCTTCCCAGCCTATGTAAATTAGCAAAAGACCCAGCAGGTTGTGGAGATGCATTGCTAATTACCAGTTCTATGGCAATGTCTTGTGGTGCAAATTTATGGGAAGCAGCATATTTAGGGTCTATAGCGGCTGGCTTACAAGCACAATCTTTAGGAAATATACCCCTAACTTTAAATAAAATTAAAAAAGAAATCAATAATATATGAGGGCAATTTTATTGTCAGCAGGAATAGGTAAAAGATTAAGACCAATAACAAAAAAAATTCCAAAATGTTTAGTAAAAGTAAAGAAAAAACCTATAATAGATATATGGATAGATGACCTAGTTGAAAAAAATAAGATTAAATCAATTTTAATAAATACACACTATCTAAGTCAAAAAGTTTATTCACACATCAAAAAAAATAAATATAAAAAAAAATTAAATTAATCTACGAAGACCAACTGTATGGAACAGCAGGTACATTAATTAATAATTTAGATTTTTTTAAAAATGAAGAAGGTCTTTTAATTCATTGTGATAACTATTGTGAAGAAGGTCTTAAAAATTTTATAAAGAGTTACAAGGCAATGCCAAAGAATTGTTTAATGAGCATGTTAACATTTAGAACCAAAAAACCTAAAAAATGTGGAATTGTAAAAATTAATAAAAAAAATATTGTTGTAAAATTTCAAGAAAAAAAAAAGACTAACTTAGGTAATTTAGCAAATGGCGCAATTTATATTTTGTCAAAAAAATTAATCAAATTACTAAAAAATAAAAATAAAACTGTTAATAATTTTAGCACTCAAATTATTCCTAAGATGATTAACAAAATATACACATATGAAACAAAAGCTTTTTTTATAGATATAGGAACGCCTGGAAACCTCAAAAAAGCGAATAAACACCTGTGAAATTAACTTATAAGCCAGAAATTGAAGGACTCAGGATTTTATCAGTAATTTGTATCCTGTTTTATCACGCTGAATTTATATTTTTTGGTAAGAATTTTTTTCAAGGTGGATTTATTGGTGTTGATTTTTTTTTCGTTATTTCGGGCTATCTAATCACC
>MDTF01005721.1_pt1 | contig 10485 bp, 11 predicted proteins | sample 811191 | NCBI WGS metagenome assembly MDTF01 (sample SAMN05326649, study PRJNA326480) | marine metagenome | isolation source: seawater | place: Southern Ocean | collected 2011
AACTTCTAAAAACTTTAATGAATCGCAATAATCTAATATTTTTTTATTTAAGTCATTCTCTGTTTTTAGATCAAAATTTATGATTTTTTTTAAAATTTTAATCGTTTTTTTTTGAATTTTCATAAAATCTATTTCTTGTATACATAGCACATATATTCATACAAGGGATAATCAGACTTAATTACTATTTTCTTACTTAATTTTTTTTCTAAAAACTTAATTAACTTGTCAGTTTGCTGGTAATACAAATGACGATCTTTGAAGTCAACATTATTCTTCATCATGTTAAAAATTAAACACTCATTAGTTATCAAGAACATTTTTTCTAACATTTTTTTTGTATAATTCCACCAGTATTGATTTGTTAAAGTAGATTTTACTGTGAACAATCCATTGGCAACAACATAATCTGCACTCAATGATTTTAATATTTTTTTATCATTTATTTTAAGGAGGTTTAAACTTTGTAAATTTATTTTTTTTAAACTAATCTGTTTTTTTCCACTATTTATCATCTCTTTAGAAATGTCCGAGCCCATGTAGTGACATTTAATTTTATTTTTTCTTAAAAATTTATAAAAATCAGCTAACCCACACCCAACATCATGAACTCTTTTATTATTAAAATTTCCTGCTTCTAATATTTTATTAAATCTTAGTATTTGAGACCGTTGAGAGCTCCAATTTACAGCTCTAGGACCTTTTTTATATTTGTTAAGATGAAAATTATAATAATTTTCTATTAATTTAATTTTTTTCATAAAAATTTATTTATTTTTTTTAATATTCTATCATGTCCATTTAAATCAAAATTTTTTTTTGCATTATTTGACATTTTTTTTCTATCCCAATGTGTTATTTTATTTTCTATATAAAGCTTTAAGTTGTTTAAACTTAACTTATCTTGAAATAATTTACTTGTTTCTAAATTGATGAATTTCCATGCTAAGTCATTATTCTTATTAAGTGTTTCAAACGAATAAATCAATATAGTTGGAACTCCTAATGTAGCCGTTTCATATCTGGAAAGACCCTCACCAACAATTGAAATATCACTTTGGAAATAATATTTTGCTAAATTTTTTACAAAACCAACTAATTTAATATTTTTGTTAGAATTTTTTATATTCAGATTGTTGGAATAAATAATAATTTTATATTTTGTGTCTTCAAAATTTTTTAAAATTTTTCTTATTGTGTTGCCTCTATCGTATCCAGTTAAAAATATAAATATTTTTTTTATATCTTTATTAATAAGCTTTTTCTTATCTTTATAAAAATTAAAGTATGATGAAGAAAAAAAGTATTCTTTGCCATGAATTTTATATACTTTTTTATTTTTGATGATTAGTTTTTTTTTATCAAATACGTACGGTATAATTGATACATCAGAAAAAATTTTTAACCGAGGATCATCAAAAGAGAAAATGAAATAATTTTTTTTTTTAAGTTTATTAAAAAAATTTTCATAATTTTTTTTTTTTTCTAGATTTGCCTTATTTGCTATATCTAGGAAAATTTTACTTATTTTTTCCTTTTTAAGGATCTTGTGAATTTTGCTGGTTAATAAATTTATACTTGAGGACTTTAAGTGATAATAATCTTTTTTTAATATTTTTTTTGCTATTTTGTGATCGCCAGAAAAAAGCCAAATTATTTTTTTATTTTTTATTATTTTTTGAAAATTATACAGTCTTATCAAGTGACCAATACCTATGTCGCTATTCGCCTCAGTATAAAAAGCTATTTTTTCCATCGTTTTTTTACTATATTTGAATTATTATTAAAAAAAATAAAATTAGCTCTATGTATAAAGATATTCCATTTTTTAAAGTAAACAAAAATAAATATTTAGCAAAAAAAAAGGTTCTTATTATTGCTGAAATTGGGTCCAACCATAACAATGATTATAATCTTGCACTTCGGTCAATTGATGCTGCCGTAAATGCTAAATGTGATGCAGTAAAATTTCAATTATTTAGAGCAGACAAAATAATTCAACGAAAATCCCCAGGATGGAAAATACTTAAAAAATTAGAATTGATTGAAAGTTGGATTCCTAAATTGAAAAGATATTGTAGAAATAAAAGGATCTTATTTTCTATATCTGTGTTCGATTTAAATGGACTAAATGTTGTAAATAAGTATGGAATCGACTTTTATAAGATAGCCTCTCCTGAATTAGAAGACTTGCCATTAATCAATGCCATTTCTAAATTAAAAAAACCTACAATTATATCGACGGGTGCTGCTAATCTTTCATCAATTTCTCAATCTGTAGAAGTATTTAGAAATAATTTTAATAACAATTTTGCTTTATTGCATTGCATATCTAATTATCCTACTAGCTCTAATGAGTTAAATCTAGATATGATAAAATCTTTACAACAGAGCTTTGGTGTTCCTGTCGGTTTCTCAGATCATAGTAACAATATATATTCTTCAATTATTGCTACAGCTAACGGAGCATGCATTATTGAAAAACATATAACTTTAAATAAAAAATTAAATGGGCCTGATCATCATTTTGCTTTAGAACCATTGGAGCTAAAAGCTATGGTTGAAGGAATACGTGTAAGTGAAAAAGCTTTTAAAAATTTTATAAAACAACCAGTTTCATTTAAAGAAAGCTTGTTTAGTAGAAAAATTGTTTCAAATAAAAATCTAAAAAAAAATCATAGGATAACTCTTAAAGATTTAATTACTAAGAGAGTAAAAAAACCTCATGGAATAAAAACTTTTGATATAGATAAAATTATTGGATTGAGACTATCTAAAAGTATAAAAAAAGATGATGAACTTAATTGGAATAGTTTCAAATAATAGACAACAAACTTAAAATGAAAAAAATTAATGTAGTAATTTTTGGTCATGGTTCTCTATGTATTTGGTTATCAAAATATATAAAAAGTTCAAAGAAGTACAAATTACACAGTGTTATTGTCCCAAAAATAGAAAGTATATTTGATTTATCTATAAAGAATTGGTGTTTACATAATAAAATAAATACCTCTGTAAGTATAAAAGCGTTAAAAAATACAAATTTTGATTTAGGAATATCTATTCATTATGGTGATATTATAAAAAATATCATAATCAAAAAATTTGATAATATAGTAAACCTTCACAATTCTTTACTGCCTCAATTCAGGGGTGTAAACCCAGTAAACTGGGCCATTAAACTAAGAAAATCGATTGGTATCACATTGCATAAAGTTGAAAAAAGAATTGATAGTGGCTCCGTAATTTATTCAAAAAAAATTAAACAAAAAAATGATATTTTTAACGATAGTTTAGAGTGTAAAAAACAAGGGATTTTATTACTAAAAAAATTTTTAAGAGATTATCCTGAAATCAAATATTTTAATATTAATCCTTCTAAAAAATACTATTCGATAAAAAAATCGAATCAACTTGGCATTTATAGGTATATTAACCAAAAAAAATCTATTTATAAAATTTATGGAAATTTTCTTCTTCACAAATTTAAAAAAAATAAATCAAGTCTTTTCATTTTTAATGGCAATCTACCTGATGACTTCAATAAGGATTATAAAAAAAAATATCACATTCTTTTACTTTCGGATAAGATAATTAAATTGAATAAAAATTGCGTAATTAGAGATAAGGTAAAAAACTTTGAAAATATTTACCAAAAACTTACTCTAAATAAGACATATTTTAACAAAATTGATATACAATCAGATCTTATGAAAAAATATAATTTGTATAAATTTAAAAATCTTTTAATTAATTAATAATTGTAAGCAAAAAAATTATGAATAAGAAAATAAAAACTGATTTTTTAATAATTGGTTCTGGGCTTTATGGCTCTGTCCTAGCTGAAAGAATTTCAACTAAACTCAATAAAAAAGTTACAATTTTAGAGAAAAGAAAACACATTGGGGGTAATTGCTACTCAGAAAAAGATAAGAAAACTAATGTTGAGTATCACAAATATGGTACACATATTTTTCATACCTCAAATGAAAGAGTTTGGAAATATTTATCAAACTTTTGTGAGCTAAACTCTTATAGGCATCAGGTGCTCTCGAACTTTAAAAATAAGATCTATCAAATGCCAATTAATTTAGAAACTATTAATTCTTTTTTTAAAAAAAATTTTAATCCCGATCAGGCATATAAATTTCTTCAAAAAAAAACTAAAAAATATCATAAAAAAAGTTATGGTAACTTTGAGGAAAAAGCATTATCTCAAATAGGACTTGATTTGTATGAAGCATTTATTAAAACTTACACTCAAAAACAATGGGGCAAACATCCAAAAGATTTACCCTCAACAATTTTTAACAGACTTCCTTTGAGATATAATTATAGAGAAGATTATTTTAACAATTGTAAATATCAAGGTATACCAGATCTAGGTTATACAGATATATTTAAAAAGATGTTATCTAATAAAAATATTCAAGTCATGACTAATGAAAAATTCGAGATATCAAATAATAATTATGACGTAAAGTATCTGACTATATACACTGGACCACTTGACCAATTATTTGATTGTAATCTTGGTAGCCTAGAATGGAGATCACTTAAATTTAAATTGAAATATAAAAATGTGGAGGATTTTTTGGGAACCTCTGTGATAAATTTTCCAGAAAAGAAAATCAGTTACACAAGATTACATGAACCAAAACATCTTCATATTGATAGATCATATAGTAATGGTGAAACATTAATTCAAGAAGAGTACCCATGTGATAACCCTAAAGAACCTTACTATCCAATAAATACTACAAAAAATAGAGAACTACATAGAGCTTATAAAAAGCTAGCTCTAAAATTGAAAAATTTTGACTTTGGTGGAAGATTGGCTGATTATGCTTATTACGATATGGACATGACTATTTCTGCTGCACTTAAAAAGTTTGATAAGATCGAAAAAATTTCTTAATGAAAATTATAATTACAGGTTCTGCTGGGTATATTGGGTCATGTTTATTTGAATATTTAAAAAAAAAACATGAAGTTTTTGGAGTTGATAAAACTTTACCCAAAGTAAAAAAGCAAAAAAACTTTATTCAGTGTAACTTATTAAATTTTAATAAAGTTGATAAGATAATTAAGACTGTAGAACCAGAAATTGTTATTCATTTGGCAGCAAAGTCTACTATAGACTCTATAGATAAAGAAAAAGAATATATTGAAAATAATGTAATTGTTACAAAAAATATTTTAAAATCTATAAAAAAAAATAATATTAAACATTTTATTTTCTCCAGTACTGCCGCAGTCTATAAAAGCTCAAATAATAAACTAACTGAAAAATCTAAATTGAGTCCAAACAATATATATGGAAAAACTAAATTAGATTGTGAGAAACAAATAATTAAAAATATAGACACAGATAGCAAAACAAACTTTATTATATTTAGATTTTTTAATGTGTGTTCATCTTTATTTTCATTAAAAGTTGGAGAGATACATAATCCAGAAACACATTTGGTTCCAATTTTAGCTGAAAAATTTAAGAAAAATAAAAAAATATACATTTATGGAAATAATTTTAAAACTATAGATAAAACCTGCATAAGAGACTACATACATATTGCAGATATTGTAAAAGCTTTTGATAAAGGCATAACATACCTCAAAACAAACAAAAAATCAGAAATTATTAATTTAGGTACAAAAAAAGGTTTTTCAACTTTATCTATTTTCAGAACATTTCAAAAATTTTATAACTATAGATTTGAAAATCCTTTTTTTAAAGATAGGAGAAAAGGAGATGTCGATAAATTGATTTGTGATAATGGAAAATCATTTAAAATCCTAAAATGGAAACCAAAATACTCAATAATTTCAAAAATTATTAAAGATGAAAAAAAATGGTTGAATTACATAACAAATAAAAAAATGTTTAGAAAAACAATCTACTAAATTTAATATTAAATTTTATTTAACATTTTAATTTCTATTATTCTTTTGGCAATACTCATTATAGTCAATTGTGGACTCTCACCTGTACACTCTGGAATAATTGATGCATCTACAACTGTTAAGTTGTTTTCACCTAATAATGACCCTGTTCCATCTACTACTTCTTTGCCTGTGTTCCCCATCGCACAAGAGCTCATCATATGTGCACATACAAAATTCATTTTAGACAGGTCAAAATTATCAATTATATTATTGATTTCATTTTTAGATCTTAAAATTTTGAAGTTATCATATGGCAATATAATTTCCTCCGCACCAGATCCTATTAAAATATCAGAGATTATCTTTATACTTTGTTTTATTCTCTCAAAATCAGAATTTAATAATTCATAGGTTATTATTGGTTGACCAAACAAATTTGCTTTAATAGTAGCATGGCCATCAACTTTTAATTGCGAAATATACATTCCATAATTGCTAATGTTTTTTTCAATAAGATTAACTTGATCATTGTTTAAATTTGAAAATTTTGAAAACATATAAGATTTTTGAAAGTTAGCAGGGTTAAATGACATGCCTAAATTTTTGTAATGATCAATATCTGTTGTAAAAATTGTGCCATTCTTTGAATTTAAAATGTCTTTAAATTTTACTAAAATTTGATAATTTAAATGAAAACTTAATCTTTGCCCTGCTGTTTTACTAAGTCCATTTTTTTTTAATAATGTTGGTGTCTGTATCGCTCCTGCTGCCATATATAAAAATTCGCATGTAAAAATTAATTTTTTATTCTCATTTATGGTTTGAATTTCCCAATTTTTACCAACTTTTTTAATTCTTGTTACTTTATTTTTGTGAAATATTTTAGTGCCTTTTTTTTTTGCCTCTGGTAAGTAGTTTAAAAGAACATTTGTTTGTTTTGCATTATTGGGACATCCACTAATACACTGATTAGAATTCTTACAGTTGGAATGAGCCAAATTTGATTTTCTGTAAGAAATTTTCATTTTATCCAAATAATTAGACCATATTTTTGAATCTAAATTTTTATTTTCATTCTCTTTATAATGATGTCTAACATTTAGTTTTTGTTCAACTTCTGAAAAAATATTTTGCAAATTTTCATACTCAAAACCATCTACTTCAAATTTATTTTTTAAGTTTTCTATCCATTCTTTAGAAGGTCTTTCAATTACACCTCCATTTGATACTGTAGTTCCACCAACCGCAACTCCCTCCGCATAAGGAATTATAGACTTACCAAAAAAAGCTGTCAGACCTCCATTTCTCCATAAATTTTTATTTCTGGTGGCAATTTTTTTTGCTTTAAAATAATTATCGTCAAATGACCGTCCTTCTTCAATAATTGCAACACTAGAGTTTTTTTTTATTAATTCTGTAGCAACCATGCTTCCTGCTGCACCAGAACCAATTATAATATGTTTGAAAAAATTTGACATTTTTAACTATAGTTTGCTAATAAAAAAATTGTTCTATAAAATTTTTTGAAAATTGGAAATAAAGGAAAATAACTTAAAAGAAATTTTAAATATTTTTTTGCATGATTATAATCAAGATTATAAAAAAATTTTCCATAAAAAAAAATAGGAAAAAAATTAACCATAATTAGAAAAATAATCACTGGGAATTTGTATAAATTTGGCAGTGTGCCTATATAATTAAATGAAAAATGCTGCGTATACCTTAAATGCTTTGTATTAAGACTATCAAGTTCTATTCTTACTAAAAAAAAAATTATTTTTTTTATGAAATTCATATAATACTTATAACATAATATGAGAGATAATTTATATATTGTTACTGGAGCAAGCTCAGGGATTGGCAAACAAATTTCTATACTTTTGTTAAAAAATCATAAATTTGTTCTAGGAATATCTCGTCACAGATTAAAAATAAAAAATAAAAAATATCAATCTGTTAAACATGACTTTAAATCAAAACTAAATGTAAAAAATATTTTAAAACATATTAAGCGATTTAATTCTTTTACTGTAATTTGTGCTGCAGGAAAAAGAAGTTCATTTAAAAATAATCTTAAAACTCTAACAGATTCAGTAAATATTAATTTTTTTAATCAAATTAATTTTGCCCATGATCTAGAAAAGATTAAAAAAATTAAGAAAATAGTTTTTTTTTCAAGCTTTAATATTTTTAGAAAAAAAAAAATTCAAGACATTGGTTACTATCTTAGTAAAAAAATTATGTTTGAATTAACTAAAAATGATAAATTAAAAATTTTTCAATGCTATGTAATGGGCAATATTTCAACAAAAATGAATAAAAAACATCCGTCTATTATAAAATCTATTCCTATCATTGGTTCTTATTTAGAAAACAAAATAGCTATTAAGCCAAATTATATAGCAAGACAGGTAATTAAGAATCTTAATAAAAGTAAACGTAAGATTTTTTTCTTTCCAAACATTTATCCGTTCTTAATCAAAATAATTATTTTTTTTTTAGAATTAGCTAATAATTTGATATATAGAAACTCCAAATGAAAGAATTAGCTTTAATTATTCCTGTTTATAATGAGGAAGAAAATATTGAAAAAGTACTTAACGATTGGAAAAAAATTTTAGAGAAAAAAAAATTTGATATTATTGTTATTAATGATGGATCAAAAGATAAAACAAAACTTATTTTAGATAAAATAAAAAAGAAAAATTCTAATATAAAAATAATAAATAAATTAAATGGTGGTCATGGTGAGTCGATCTATCTTGGATATAAATATGCTACAAAAAAAAAATATAAGTTTATATTTCAGGTCGATAGCGACGATCAATTTAGCGCCTCGGACTTTAAGGCTCTTTGGAAATTGAAAGATAAATCTTATGATTTAATAATGGGTTATAGACAATATAGAAAAGACCCTCTTCTTAGAATTTTTTTAAGCAAAGTCGTCTTGAGATTGTTTTTTTTAATTTATTTCAAAAAAAATATATCTGATGCAAACATACCTTATAGATTAATGAAAATTAAATTTTTAGATAAATTTATAAAAAACTCTTCTAAAAAGTATATCGCTCCAAACATATTAATGACTCTTTATGCAAAGAGCGTTTTATCTTTAAAAGTGAAACATTTTCAGAGATCAAAAGGTGTTATTAGATGGCCCCTTAGAAGATTAATTTATTTCGGAGTAAGATTGATTGTTGAAATTGCAGAATGGAAAAAAATTATCTCCTAAATATAAAAAATATTTACCACTTATTTGAAGTAAATTGTTCTTTAATATTGAAAATAGTAAGTCTTATCATTTTTAAAATTTTCAAATATAATTTATTAAATTCTTTTTCTCCAATTAAAGTTTTTAAAAAACCTATCGACAAGAAGAATATTATTACGTAATAAGAGTACCTAGAGTATCCTGGAGTCCAATTAACAAGGTCACTCAACCATCCAATTTTTAGTGCTGTTCTATCAACAAGAAATAGTAAACTGCAAGCTATTGTATAAATTCCATAAAATGAATTCCAAAATACTGCTATAGCTATTAATGGTATCGCCAAGTATTGATTTGCAATTGCAGACGATAATACAGTCATTGCAATTAGATAAATATAAAAGATTTCCCTAATAGGTTTTTTGTGAATAAACAAACCAAGCAATATAAGAGAAATAATAAATAATATTTTTTTCGGAACAAAAAAATTTACAAAATATGGCATAAAAATTCCCCAAAATGGTCCATTGTCCCATGAACTATAAAAAAAAACATTTTTTATGATTGAATCAAGATGTTCTGGAACATAAGACAAGAAACTAATTAAAAATATGGAATATGGAATAAAAATAATAAATATCTTTTTCAAAAAATTTTTTTCTTTAAATGCTAACCAAAAAGGAAGTAAGAATAAAACATGTTTTACACACAAGGAAAGCCCCAATAGTAAGGCACAGACAAAAAAACCTAAATTTTTATGATTTTTTTCATAAATTAAAATTGCAAAAAAACCAATGAATATTGCCAGAACATCAAACTGATTATGAAATCCTGTTATAAAAATAGAAATTGGACTTAAATAAAATAAAATAGCTACTTTAAATGAGTGAAGCTTATTTAATATTAAAAAAATAAATATATCTATCAAACTTAAAAATGAAACTACTTTTATTCTTAGTGAGTCAAACGAATTCAAATTAAAAGATGGTAGTGAATCTAGAAAGGCTAGTACATTTATCCATACTGGTGCATAATTGTATCTACCAGTTATATAAAAATCCTCTCCATTTTGAAAAAGGTCAGTATATATTCTATAAGAGGGAAAATCGTAATTATATCCTTGTTTTGAAATAAATATTCTTAAAAATATTCCAAGAAACACGATTGTAAGTAAATAGATATTTTTTTGTACCAACTTATTCATATCAATAATACAATATTCTAGTCACGATAGTTTAGATACTAAAGTAAATTAATTTAAAATATTAATAAGTAAATTTATTTCAAATCACATTTAAAAATTTTTTTCAGTGCATAAATCAAGCCAATTGAGCTATTAGTACTGGTCAGCTACACGCATTACTGCGCTTCCACATCCAGCCTATCAACGT